>Ga0209169_10000003_pt1 | contig 150477 bp, 125 predicted proteins | sample HubBroMetageWRM4_FD_188346 | JGI IMG/M metagenome (GOLD analysis project Ga0209169, IMG submission 188346) | Warmed soil microbial communities from the Hubbard Brook experimental Forest, New Hampshire - Hubbard Brook CCASE Soil Metagenome WRM 4... | ecosystem: Environmental > Terrestrial >...
TATTGCGATCAACACAAACTGACCATTGCGCAGCGCCTGCAGCTTTTCATTCAAGCGTGCGAGGGCGTGCAGCACGCTCATCAGAAAGCCATCATCCATCGCGATCTGAAACCGGCGAACATTTTGGTGATCGACGTGGACGGCAAGCCTACGCCGCGAATCATCGACTTTGGGCTCGCCAAGGCCATCGGGCATGCATCCTCCGAGCAGAATGCGTTCACGCGGTTCGGATTGTTTTTGGGGACGCCCGGATACATGAGTCCCGAGCACGTGGATCCAACCGTGAATGATGTCGATACGCGCAGCGACGTGTACTCGTTGGGAGTGGTGCTGTATGTGCTGCTGACAGGATTGCAGCCGTTTGGGACGAATCGCCCGGACCAACCGGTCCATGAGTTGCTGCGCAAATTGCGCGAAGAGGATCCGCCGAGTCCGAGCGCCAAAGTGAGCACGGACCGGAAGACGTTGGCGACAACTGCGCAAGCTCGCGGCACGGAACCGCCGCAGCTCGTGAGCCTACTGCGCGGCGATCTCGATTGGATCGCCATGAAGGCGCTGGAGCGAGACCGCGCGCGCCGCTACAGCACGCCGCTCGAACTGGCGGCCGATCTGCAACGCTACTTGGACCATGAGCCCATCTTGGCTCGCCCGGCAAGTGCCGGCTATCGCCTACGAAAGTACGTGCGGCGGCACCGCGTGGCCGTGGGAGTAAGCGCGGGTTTGCTGCTGTTGCTGACGGCTTTTTCGCTGCTGCAGGCGTTGGAACTGCGCCGCACGACGCAAGAGCGCGACCGCGCCAATCAGGAGCGCGATCGCGCCGCGCGCATTACCGATTTCATGACCGGTATGTTCAAGGTGGCTGATCCCAGCGAAGCGCGCGGCAATAGCGTGACGGCGCGGGAGATCCTGGACAAGGCATCCAAAGAAATGGCCAACAGCCTATCGAAGGACCCTGAGGTCCAGTCGCAGATGATGAATGTGATGGCGAGCACTTACTTAAACCTCGGGCTGTACGCTCGCGCCGAGGAACTCGCGCGGAGTGCTCTGGACGCGCGCTTGCGCTTGTTCGGGCCGAATGATCGCAAGACGCTGCAATCGATGACTCAACTCGGTTCCATCCTGTATCGCGAGGGCCACTACCCCGAATCAGAAAAGCAGACCCGCGAAGCGATGCTCATTGAACGCCGCGAGTTCGGGCCTGAAGATCCGCTGACCCTCGAAACCATGGCTCACGATGCCATCAACCAACTGGAACAAGGTCATTACGAAGACGGTGAAAAGCAGCTCAGCCAGGTGCTCGACGCCGACACTCGAGTATTGGGCCGGGAAAACACCCAAACTTTGAACGCCATGTTCGACTTGGCGACGGCGCTCTGGCTGCAAAGCCGCAATGCTGAGGCTGAAGTGCAGTATCGCGAATTGTTGGACATCGAGCGGCGAGTTTTGGGGCCTGATCATCCGGAAGCATTGCGAGCGCTAGCGAATCTGGCCATGGTCGTACACGCGCAAGGCCGTTGGACGGAGGCCGAGCCGCTGTATCGCGAAGTGGTCTCGACCGAGCAACGGGTCGTGGGGGCCGATAACCCGCAAGTCACTTTCGCCATGGCGAATCTCGCGGCGCTTCTCGCAACAGAGGGGCGGCTGGCAGAAGGTGAAAAGATTTATCGCGAAGTGTTGGCGATTCGCCTGAAGAGCGTGGGACCGGAGAATCCGGGAACTTTGTTGGCCCAGGAGGACGTCGCGGACCTGCTCCTGAAGCAAGGCCGCAATCAAGAAGCGGAACAGATGCAGCGCGATACCTTGGCCGTGCAGCTGCGCGTCCTCGGACCGCAGCATCCCAACACGTTACTCTCTCAGGCACACCTCGCGGGAATTCTGATCGCGGAGAAGAAATATACGGAGGCCGAAAAAATCGCTCGAGAGAGTTTTCAAGTTGAACTCAAGGCCTTGGGTCAACAAAACCCCGTGACGCTCAACACCATGCGAAAACTGGGGAGGGCCATGGCATATACCGACCGCTATCCTGAGGCACGCAAGCTGTTTCTGGATTTGATCGATACGCAAAACGCGTCCGGCGGAAAAGGCAACCGCTGGTCGGCGTGGTATGGCCTCGCCTGCGTGGCCATGGCCGCCAATCGTCCGGACGATGCACTCCAGTATTTGCGTGAGGCGATCGACCGCGGTTATAAAAATACCGATCGGTTGATCGCGGATGATGATCTAAAAGATCTTCGCGCCAATCCCAGATTTCAGCAACTCATCGCCGAACTAAGGCGTCCGCCGGAGAAACTTCAAACCCAGTAGCACCCGCCCGAAACGACACGGAATGCTCAATTATTTCGTGGGCAATGAGGCGTTTCGAGTGCGCTTTTCGCATCTCCACCTAGGGGCACTGTCCCGCCCAGCCGAGAGAGGGAGTGGTGGATGAAAACAGTTTATCGTTACCCGAAGGTCGCCGTGTGCCTGACGTTCATCGCGACGCTTCTTGGATCGGTTGCGGTCCGCGCGCAGGCCGTGGGCACCGAAACCACCGTGTACACATTTACGGGCGGCACGGACGGGCAAAGCCCCACCGATCTGGTGCCCGACGCGGATGGAAATCTTTATGGAACGGCGACCAACACCTTATTCAAAGTCACCCCGGCGGGGGCATTCACCACGCTCTACACGTTGTGTCCGTCCTGTCCAACGTCCCCGCCAGATGCGGCGGGGCTTGTTGTCGGAATCGACGGCAACTTCTACGGGCTGACGGCCGCGGCCGACAGCATGGGGGCCACCTTCTTCAAGATGACTTCGGCCGGAGTCTTCACCGCCCTGAACTCGTCGGTACCCGGGAACCCGGCCTATAGCCTGTACGAGGGCGACAGCAGCAAGTTGGTGTTGGGGACCGATGGCAATTTCTACGGCGCCAATAGCGGCATCAGCACGCCTGGATCGATCTTCAAGATTGCGCCGGATGGAACCTTCACGACGCTCTATACCTTCAGTGCGACGGGCGGCACGAATGAGACCAACAGCGACGGGGCGAATCCCTACGGCCGCCTGACCCAGGGCAGCGATGGCAACTTCTACGGTACCACGCGGCTCGGTGGTGCTTACGGTTCCGGCACGGTGTTTCAAATCACGCCCGCCGGCGCACTCACGTCGCTGTATTCGTTTGGCGCCATCGGCACCGCCGCAGGAACGCCCGGCCAGAATTTGGATGGGTTGTTCCCGGTCGCGGGGCTCATTCAGGGCAGCGATGGCAATTTCTACGGGGGCACGACATCGGGCGGCCAGAATGGGATCGGTACGTTATTCAAGATTTCGGCGGGCGGCGCACTCACAGCGCTGCACCAATTCAGCAACGCGACTGCCGGCACACTGACCTTGTCCATTAGCCCAACCACCATCACGCTGGGCCAGAGCGCAACGTTGACTTGGACTTCGAGCAGTGGTCAGAGCGAAGGTGGTGGGCCGTTGCATTCGCTAACGCTTGGGCAGGATGGAAATCTCTACGGATTCGGCGGCGAAGTCGCGAGCGCGACGGACACGGTATTCCAGCTCACGCCTGCAGGCTTCTATACGACACTGATCCCCGCCTCAACCGGCAATGCGAACGGGGGCGATCCGAACAGTCTGTTCCAAACCAGCGATGGCAGCTTCTACGGCACGACTCGCTACGGTAATGACAATGGCCCGACACCCGACGGCACGGTGTTCAAACTGGTGTTGAGCGCCGGTTCGTCCAGCCCCTGTACGGCATCGACCAACCCGACCACCAACGGCGGCGCCTGGGCCGGCGCCGAAGTTGCCGGCGGGACTGCGACGGTGACGCCTACGGCGATTGGCACGTTCGTCTATTCACTATCCTGCGCATTTCCGCTGCCCGCCGGCACCGTGGGCCCGCAATCGGCGCAACTCATCGTGAACGCGGCGGCCACGCCAGCGCCGACTGTCACGCTCACCGCGGCGCCGACGTCCGTGACGCTGGGTCAGAGTACAACCCTCACTTGGACGTCCTCCAATTCGACCAGCTGCGCCGCGAGCGGCGCATGGAGCGGCAGCGAAGCGCTTAGCGGAACCTTGATCGTTACGCCAGCAGCGGTGGGAACGCAAACCTACACGTTGACATGCACGGGTGCCGGCGGCAGCGCGACCGCCACGGCTACCATTAGCGTGGCCGCACCGCTCGTACCCGCGCCGACGGTTAGCCTGACCGTCAATCCCACCAGCATCACCGTCGGTCAAACCGCCACGCTGACCTGGACGTCGACTAACGCGACTTCGTGCGCGGCGAGCGCAGCGTGGAGCGGCGCCGAGGTGGTCAGCGGTACGCAGGTTGTCACTCCCACAGCAACCGGCACCAGTACCTACACACTCACGTGCACCGGAAGCGGCGGCAGTGCCAGTGCGTCCGCATTGCTCGCAGTCAGCGCAGCGCCAGCGCAGCCGGCCGCGGGCACGCCCACCCAAACGAATCTCTCAGGAAGAGCGGGCGGCGGCAGTCTCGGGTGGAGTAGCCTGGTCGGCTTGGCGTTACTCGTCGCGCTACGCGCGCGCGGCGCCCTGCGCGCACTGACGGGGAGCGCGTTGGCCGTTCTGGGCTTCATTGCGCCGGCGGCGGCGCAAGATACTTCGCCGCAATTGCAGTTCAATTGGAACCAAACCTACATCGGCCTGCGTGTCGGCAGCGGCGATTACCTCGAGTCATCCTCGCATCTTGATGCTGAGGTTGCGGCAGCCGGCTTTAGCGGAACCGATACGTCCATCACGCACCATCGCATCGCCGGCGCGGCTTATGTCGGCGTACCATTTTACGGTCCGTTGTCCCTGGAGTTGGGTTTCGCGGAGCTCGCCCGCTATCCAGTCGCCATCTCGACATCAAGTCCCGATATCGCGGCGCTTTCGCAAACGATCGCGCGCAAGCTGTGGTCCGCGGGACAGGCGCTGACGCTGGGACTGGCCGCGCCGCTGGATGTCGTCTCATGGTTCGCCATCGAGCCGCGTCTCGGATTATTGGCTTTCCGTTCGAAACAAGAAGTTTTCACTCCCCTAGGTACCTTTGCCGATGACAGGACCGGCGGCGGGGCCGATGCCGGACTCTCCTTACTCGTGCATCCGACGCGCTCGGTGTATGTCGGTGCCGGAGTTGATTACTTCGATCTTGGCGGGCACGGCAGCGTTTTGCTCTATTCCGCGGAAATCACCTACCACTTCGGGACCCAAACTCAGCGATAAACATGCGATCGTCGACGCGAGCGGAGGCGCCGCGGGGCAAGTTGTTGAATTTGCTCGCGTCGATTTTTTGCCAGCGCGTCTTGGTATGCTGAGATTGTGTGGCTCAGTGGAGGGTACACATGAAGGGCGGAAAATTGGTTTCGCGTCGTGACGCTGTGGTGCTGTGCGGCGGATTGAGCGCGAGCCTATTGATACCGGGACTGGCCGCGGCCGACGCGCAAAAGCCGATGCGGGTTCGTCCGATTCCGCACGCTCACGGCGAAACCCTGCCAGTGATAGGCGTCGGCACGGCCAGCGTATTCAATGTGGCAGCGAGTCCGCAGGAGCGGACCGGGCCGACCGACGTCATCCGTGCGCTGGTGGCGGGAGGCGGCAGCGTTGTCGATACCGCACCCTCCTATGGCAACGCCGAAAACGTGATCGGCGGCATCCTGACCGACACGGGGTTGCGTCCGCAGGTATTCATCGCCACCAAACTTGAAGAATACCGAACGGGCGGGGAAGCTGCGGAAGCACGCCTGTCTCTGCAGCGGCTGAAGACCGATAAAGTGGACGCGCTGCAGCTACACAACGTGCGCGACCCGGGCCAGGACATGGCGGGCCTGAACGCGCTAAAAGCCCAGGGCCTGTGCCGCTATATCGGCATCACGACCACCTTCAAAGGTGACTATGGCGCCGCCGAAGCGATTCTCAAACGGGGCAAGCCGGATTTCTTGGAGATCGACTACGCGATCGACAACCGCGACGCCGAGGAGCGGCTGCTGCCCGCAGCGGCGGATGTGGGCGCAGCGGTACTGGTGGCGCTTCCCTTCGGACGTGGAAAACTATTTCGCAAGGCCTTGGGCAGTAAGCTGCCGGATTGGGCCGCCGATTTCGACTGTACGAGCTGGGGCCAGTTCTTTCTCAAATTCATCCTCTCGCATCCCGCCGTGACTGTCGTCATACCGGGCACCGACAAGGCCGAGCACATGGTCGACAATCTCGCCGCAGGACGCGGGCGGCTGCCGGATGCCAAACAGCGCGCGCGCATGGCGGAGTATGTCGCGTCGCTCGGCTGAGACGAGCTTACGATTGCCTTGACTGTGCGGCCCTAAGACCAGCGCGCATTGTCGGCGACGCATGGTCGCGCTGCTCATTCAATTTCCTCGCGGGGTCCGCAGTACCGAGTGCGCCAAAGTCGCATAGGCGGCTTGCAGCAGATCGAACAGCTGCGTATTGGGCGGGGCGTGTTTGAGTATCCGCTTGATGGGTCCATCGATGTAAAGCATCGCGAAGCCGTGAGCGATGGACCAGCCTGCCGTCATGGCGCCGAGCTGTTCGAGTGTGAGGTTGTCCAGCTTGATGTCACTCGCCTGCGAGAGATGCGAGAACGTGTCGACACGTTCCTGCTGCAGCGTGGGATTTTTCGGATCGAGTATTTGGGAGCGAAACATGAGCAAGAACAGTTCCGGATTTTCGATGGCAAATAAAACGTAGGCGCGCGCCACGAACCAGGGCTTGTAAGAGGGCTCGCGCGCCGCGCGCTCCATATAGTCGCGCAGGCGCTTGAATCCGACGATCGCCAGCTCCGTCAGCAACCCCGAGAGATCCTTGAAGTGATGCGCGGGCGCCGCATGCGAGACGCCCGCCGCGCGCGCCGCGGCGCGCAGCGTCAAGGCGTCCAACCCCTCCTGGCGAATGATCTTTTCCGCTGCCTTCAGCAAGGCCTCGCGCAAATCGCCGTGGTGATAAGAGTGTTTGCTGGGTCTGGCCACAATGTGGACATTGTAAAGATTATCGCTCCGATCCGCAATCGCCGTCTGCGCGCGCCGCTTCGCAAGATTCGGATGGCGGTAACAGGCACACAGAGCCGGCCAGGCGTCTGAATCGCCACGGAGCCTCCGAAAGGGCGCTTTTACGCGGCAAAAAGCCGATTTTCACGTTTATCTTGACAGTGACTAGTTAATCAGGGAATAATGTAGACACTGTCTAGATCATCCATTGTGAGCAACTTTCAGGGAGCCTTAACGTGAACATTCTTTCCTCCAGCATCAAGCGCATCTTGTCGGCCCACTCGCAGCACTCGCACTCTCCGGTGACGCTGTTGCAGTTCGGCACCTTGCTCGGCGCACCGCTCATGGGCATGTCGTTGGCAATTGCCGACGATGTTCCGTGCACGAATCCGGCGCAGGGCAACGGGACGCAAACCTGCGTTGCGCAACTCACCGGAACGACGCCTCCCAACCAAACGACCTGGGACGCCGAGGGGAATGGTCACAGCGGCGGTGCCGGCGGAACCACCGGCACGCTGGATTTCTCGCTCACCAGCGCGGCGCAGCTGTCCGATTACGTGCAAAAGGGCACGATCGATACGGTTTTTTCGCCCTTGCAAATTGGAACCATCGGCGGCAGTGGTGGCGACGCCTACCATGCGAACCCGATCAGACCGGACACGACGGGCGGCAGCGGCGGGGCCGGAGCCCAGGCGGCCGATGTCAACGTCACGGTGGGCAGCGCAGTCAGCGGCGTTTCGAGCGGCAGCTATGGCGCAAATGCGCTCTCGATTTTTTCGCAAGGCGGAACGGGCGGTGGCTCGGGGAAGGGCCCGAATGACAATGGACTGGATGGCTTGGCCGGAACGGGCGGCAATGCCGGGGCAATCAGCGGCACGATCGATGGCAACTGGCAAGTGGCGGCGCCCGCGGGGCCCGCACGCTCGGTCTTTATCTCGAGTCAGGGCGGGACCGGCGGCTTCGGGGCGATCTACGAAAAAGGTCTAAATGGCCAGGGCGCGGATGCGGCCGCGGCCGGCAATGGCGGCAACGTCACCATCTCACTGCTCAATGCCTCCGGCATCAACAATCAATTCACCGGTCCCGGTGGTGTTCTCATCCAAAGCTTAGGCGGGACGGGCGGATTGGGCGGCGATGCGGAGCCACTTGATGGCACACAGGGGGGTACCGGCGGCAAAGGCGGGACGGCGGGTAACGTCAATGTCACAGTGGGCCCCCAAGTGTCCATCAGTGAGAGCAACGACAACGATGCCGGCTTGCATGCGTTGTCCCAAGGTGGAACCGGAGGCACAGGGGGCAGCAAGGGCGGATCGGGTGGCACCGCGGGAGCCGGCAATTCTGCGGGCAACGTCAGTGTCGCTTTTCAAGGTGGTTCGATCATCGCGACCGGAGCGTATTCTCCGGGCGTGCTCGCGCAATCGCTTGGCGGCAACGGCGGTGATGGCGGTTCTGCGAGCAAGTTCGTCGTAGGTCCCAATGGCGGTGCGGGTTCGATTGGCGGAACGGCGGGAACCGTCTCGGTAACCGGCTCAGGAATCAACATCGTCACCGGGCAATACGTGGACCCCACAAGATTCGAGGGATCATCCGGCGTTCTCGCGCAGTCGATCGGCGGCGGCGGGGGCAGCGGTTCCGACGCAAACGGCTGGTTCGCAGTGGGCGGCGACGGCGGCAATGCCGTGGCCGGCAACAGCGCCACCGTGGATCTGCAAAGCACCATCCAAACCTACGGCTTTCACGCCGACGGCATTGCCGTGCAGTCCATCGGCGGCGGCGGTGGCAAGGGCGGTGATGCGACCGGAACCGGTGTGGGGCTGAACATGATAGTGGGTGGAACCGGCGGCGCGGGCGGCGATGGCGCGACTGCCGAGCTGACCAGTGAGGCCGGCAGTGTCATCAACACCGCCGGCGCGCATGCATCCGGCCTGGTGGTTCAGTCGATCGGCGGCGGTGGCGGCGACGGCGGGGCGGCCTACAGCAAGGCCGACTCCGTAACATTCAGTGCCTCGATCTCCGTGGGCGGCGACGGCGGTGCCGGCGGCGATGCGGGTTCGGTTGGTTTCGCATCCGGCAAAACCACCACCAATGCCGGTCAGGTTTCGACGCTAGGCTCCGATTCTTTTGGGATCTTGGGCCAGGCGATCGGCGGGGGCGGCGGTGTCGGCGGCGCATCGACCGCGAAAGCGTATAGCTATGGTCTGGATGATTACCCAAACATTGCCTTGAGTGCCGCGATCGGCGGCAACGGCGGCAACGGCGGCAACGGCGGCAGCGTGCAAATCGGCAACACTGGATTGGTGACCACGTCGGGCGCAGGTTCAAGCGGCATGTTGGCGCAGTCTATCGGCGGCGGCGGCGGCGTGGCCGGAGACGCCTCGGCGTCCTCGACCGCCTCGGGTGGCGAATATAGTCTTGCGGCCTCATTTGCCTTCGGCGGCAAGGGAGCCGGCGGCGGCAACGGCAACACGGCGGTTGTTGCGAACACAGGGCTTGTCGTTACGTTGGGTGAGTCAGCCGACGGCGTGGCGGCGCAGTCCATTGGCGGCGGCGGCGGGGACGGCGGTGCCGGGGATGCCAAGTCGAAATCGACAGCCGATACCTCGCTGAGTACCAACATTACGATGGGCGGATCCGGCGGCAACGGCGGTAATGGCGGCAATGTGACTGCGACGAACAGCGCCGCAGCCATTATCACATTGGGCGATGGCTCCATCGGCCTGATGGCGCAATCGATTGGCGGCGGGGGCGGGCGCGCCGGCGGCGCCGCGGGATCAACCGGCGGCAGCAACACTTCGGGACCAACGACTGGTGCTGCGGGATCAAGCGGCGGCGGCAGCTTCACAGGCAGCGTCAACATTGGCGGCAACGGCGGCGCGGGCGGCTCAGCCCAAGCGGCGATAGTCACCGCGAACAATACTGCAGGCAGCGTCATTCTGACGTACGGGGCGGATGCGACGGGTATTCTCGCGCAGTCTGTCGGTGGCGGCGGCGGCACGGCCGGCAAGTCGGCCAGCAATCTCGGCACCAAGACCTCGACCGGAGACGGCGGCAATAGCGGCGTCAACGCGCAATCAACATTGGGCGATCTTGCGAAGGACTTCAACACCAATCCGCAAGGCACCATCAACGGTTATACCAATCTCAGCGGCGCCATCGCCCTGGCCAACGCATTGCTCGGCAACGCAACTCTCCCCAGCGCGTTGGGCGATGACGATCCGGTCGATGAACTCGACGATACCGCCCAGAGCCGCGGCAAGTCGCAGGATGATAACCAGTCGACCAAAATCACACTGAATGTGGCAGTCGGCGGCACCGGCGGCGCCGGGGGCGATGGAGGCGCCGTCAATGTCAACAACGCAGGCGCTGTCGCGACCATCGGCGATGATTCAGATGGCCTCATCGCCCAGTCCATCGGCGGCGGCGGCGGCAAGGGAGGAACCTCCAGTACGGCCTTTAGCAACGGCGATTCCGGCACGATTAAATTGGGTGGCGCGTGGGACGCCAAAGCCCCAGCCGGCGGCGGAAATGGCGGACAGTCGGTTGTCTTCAACACCGGCACCATCACGACTGCGGGCGTACTCGCAGAGGGCATCATCGCGCAGTCCATTGCAGGCGGCGGTGGTATAGACGGCGTGTCGGCGACCTCCATCTCGTCGAACAGCAAAAATAGCGGCAACACCAGCGCCGGCGATGGCGCCTTCAGCAAGCTGCTGCTGTCGATTGGCGCCGATGGCGTGCCGCCGCCTTCCAAGGGCGAGGTCAACGACGCTTCTGCACAGGTCTATGTGACCAGCTCCGGCGCGATTCAAACCCTGGGGCATGATTCGAGCGGCATCGTGGCGCAGTCGATCGCCGGGGGCGGCGGCATCGAAAAAACCATCGCAACCGACCTCGAGGGCGGCGGCGGCTCCACGAGCAGCAAAGAGACCCAGTACAACATCAATCTGACCATGGGAGGCGCTCAGGGCGTCGGGGCCAGCCTCAGCGGTCTGGTGGATGTGACGACGCAAAGCGGCGGGACGATCACGACATCGGGAGATGATAGTTACGGCATCCTGGCGCAATCCATCGCCGGCGGCGGGGGTCTGGTGCTCGGCGGCTCGCCGGTGGGGACGAGCGGCAAGGACTTTTTCGGCAGCGGCAAGATGACCGGCTCCGTCAACGACGATGGGGGCGGCAACAGCGGTCTGTTCGTCACGGTGGGCGATAACATCACCACCAGCGGCAAGGGCTCCATCGGCGTACTCGCGCAATCCATCGGCGGCGGCGGCGGTCTCGCCGGCGATACCGGCGCGAACGAGACATACACCACCTTCGGCAGCGGCACCTCGCATTCGGGGAGCGGCGGCTACATCGGTGTCACCGTAAACCAAGGCGCCGCCGTGAGCACCTCGGGAGACAACGCGCCGGCAATGTTCCTGCAGTCCATCGGCGGCGGCGGCGGGCGCATCACGAACGCCACCGGCGCGTACGTCGGCACGGCCGGCGGCTCGGGCCAGGGCGGCAGCATCGTCGTCAACGTCAATGGCACGGTGCAGGCAACCGGCGCGGGGTCGGGCGGCATCTTTGCGCAGAGCGAGGGCGACAGCACGTCGAACTCACCGATCAGCATTAACGTCGGCGACAACGGCAAGATCGTGGTGGGACAGAACGATGTCCCGACCGGTGTGAATGGCACGTCGGCTGCAATTTACATCGACCATGGCGGACAGGACGCCGCGCATACCAATACGGTGACCAACGATGGTCTGGTGCAGACCTATGGTTCGGATACCAATGCGGTTGCCGTTTACAACAACGCCGGTTACACCACCGTCATCAACAACGGCACCATGGCCGGCGATGTGCTGCTCACCAATGGCGGCGGCAGCGGCTGCTTCACCAACAACGGCACGTTCAACGCCGGCGACTCGGTGACGGTGGGCAATTGCCCGCTGGTCAATGCCGGCACGATCAATGTCGGCGGCGCCGGTGTCATCGGCAAGACGACGATCAGCGGCGACTATGTGCAGAAGGCCGGCGGCAGCTTGGTGGTCGATGCGGATTTTGCAGCGGGAAAAGGCGATGTGCTGACCATCGATGGGTCGGCGACCATTGCCGGCACCATCGATGTGCAGGCCTCGAGTTTGCGCAAAGCGACGCTCGAGGTCGTATCCGCGACGGGACCCCTGACTGTCGACCCGACTGTGCAAGCTGCGGCGACGCACCTCTACAGCTATCAAGTCGATCAGGTCGGCAATACGCTCGAAGTAACACCGCAGGCGCACTTCGTCGAACAGGCCGCGAGTTTCGGTCATCCCGAACAGGCGGTCGCGAACAGTTTGCAGAGCATCTTCGACAGTGGCGCCACGCTCAACGGCTTTGCGACGCTGGAGAAAATCAACGGCAATGCGGACTATGCGTCGAGCTTGCGCTCGATTGCGGGCGAGGGCTTGGGAGCGTTCGGTGCATTTCGAATCAACAGCAGCCGCTCCTTTACGTTCGATCTCTACGGCGGATGCCGCGAGATGACCTCCGACCAAAAAACCGGCGACAGTTGCGCTTGGGCACGCGTGTTTGATCGCTCAACCGATCAAGACGCCCGCGACGATACCGTTGGGTATCACGCGGACGCCACTACGCTTGAAGTCGGCGGCCAAGTGAGCTTGAGTGAAAACCTTGCTCTCGTGGTCGCGGCCGGCTCGGAAAACAGCACTCTGCAGGACGATGGCCGAGATTCGCAGATCACCGGCAACACGGCGATCGCCGGCGCGTCGCTGAACTATGCGAACGGTCCGGTGGAGTTATCCGGTGCGGTGGATGGCGCTTATGGCTCGTATCGCAGCACGCGCACCATCACGGTCGCAAATGACGCGGCGACGGCCGACGCCACGCCGCAGCAGTGGCAGATCGGTGCGCACCTGCGTGCCGCGTACTCGGTTCCCATGTTTAGCGACACGTACTACGTGAAACCGTTCATCGACGGGCACGCGATCTATGTCTCCAATGAGGCGTTCACCGAGAGCGGATCTTCGCCCTTCCGGTTGGCCGTGGACGGCCGTTCCGACACCGCGATACTCGGTGGCGTGGGCACCGAGTTCGGGGCTCATTTTCGAACCTCCTCGGGGGTGGTGTTCCATCCGTACGTCAGCCTCGCGGTGGAGTTCGACAGTGCCCTCGATTGGACCACGACCGCGCACTTCGCCGATCAGCCGGCGGGGGTGCCCTTTGCGGTGAGAACTGCGGGTCCCGGAACGCTTGGCCGGTTGGCGGTCGGCGGGGATGTGGTCGACTCGACCCATTGGTCATTCTCGTTGATGTATGACCCGGATGTCGGCCACGGCTACACCTCGCAGGCGGGATCCGCGCGAGTGGCATATCGTTTCTGAGGTTGAAAGCAAACCAGCAACACTGGGCGAGAGCGCGCAAGTCGGATCGACAGATTCCGGCGCTGTGGCGCCCTCGCCCAGCCGAGGCGGACGCGAAACCGATTTGCTGTTCCGTAAATAAAAAATTGTACGCACCGAAAAAATGCATGGGCTCGCCCATTCCGCACCGATTTCGTGCGTCATCAGCCATCCGGAATCGGAAATAAAAAATCAACGAAAAATGCGCACCGCGCAGCGAATTCACTACAACAAATTTACAGCTCGCAGCTCCACCATGAATTCACAAGGGAGAAGGCGCCGATAAAAAAGTGGAGAGGATGCGATGGTCATTATCGTGTTGTTATGCGTCACGGCGTTGTTCCTTGCTCATCAAGCGCATGCAGACTCGGCGGCGCTGGTCGACAACCCGATCGACGAAATTGTCGTCACGGCACAGAAACGCGTTTCCACAGTGCAGACCACACCGATTAGCATTTCGGCAGTGAGCGGGGAAGATTTGCTGGCGCGCGGCGTTTCTTCCCTGGCCGCGCTGGCCCAGGGCACGCCCGGCGTTTCGTTGAAGAGCGAAGGCCCCAGTCAGACGGAGATCGAGATGCGCGGCATGACCTCGAGCGGCGGCAACTCCGCGACCGTCGGCTTCTATCTCGATGATATTCCCTTGACCGGACCGGCAAGTGCGCAGAATGGTCACGTGGTGATCGATCCTGACCTGTATGACCTGAATCGCATCGAGATTCTGCGCGGGCCCCAAGGCACGCTTTTCGGTTCGGGTTCGATGGGGGGCACCGTCAGATTGATTAGCAACCAGCCGAATTTAACGGAGTTTCAAGCGACCGCGCAGAGCGTCTTATCGGGCACTGACGGCGGCGGATTCAATCACAAAGATAATTTGATGGTGAACCTCCCGCTGATCGACGACACCCTGGCCTTGCGCGTGGTGGGAACGGAAAACTACACGAGCGGTTGGATCGACCGGATTGTGGTCAATCCGTTTCCCATCGCCGGTGGAAATCCAGTCGGCACGGTGCGCGGCGATGTCCAGGACGCCCCCATCGAAAAGCAATACTCAGGCTCGAATGCCAATCAAAACTATGCGGCGCGCGTGACTCTGCTGTGGAAGCCGACGCAAAACCTAGCGATTACGCCGTCATACTTCCACACCAGCAGCATTCAAAACGGCATCAGTGCCTATGACAGCGTTCCCGGCACCGAGGCGCACTACCAGCCCTTCGACATCGCCGAACCCCTGACCGATTCGCTGACCGCCTACAGCCTCAACGTGAATTACAGTTTCCCAATGTTCGATCTGACATCGAGTACCGCGCGATGGACGCGAAACTCCACGCAAGTCGAAGAGGCGAGCGAGGCTTTCAATAATCCGCTGGAAGCGATTGCCTATAACTACAATTATGGTCTTCCGAACCCGGGATTCTATGGATCGGCCGGCACGGGCCCGGAGCACGGTATCGAAGATGATCCTTCTCATCAGTTCAGCGAGGAGCTGCGCTTGGCTTCCACGGCGAGCGGCAGAGCCAGTTGGGTAACCGGGCTCTATTACAGCGACTTCTACTCTTTGTGGACCTTCAACGGTACAACGCCCAATTACTCGGCCTACATGGATCTTGGCACGCTCGCGCCGGCAACCACACCCAACTGGTTCGATGCCTACTCGCCGACCACGCTGAAGCAATATGCGGGCTTCGGCGACGTCACTTACACGCTAACGGATGCGCTCAAGCTCGATGTCGGCGCGCGTGTGAATCACTACGACTATCACTTCTCTTCCTGCATCAGCGGCTGGGGATCGGCCAACGGCGCCGCGACACCCTCATGCTCCGGTCTCATCGCGTTGTCGTCCACGAGTTTCAACCCGAAATTCAATCTGGCGTACACGTTCAGTGCGGACCTCATGTCGTATGCAACCGTGTCGAGCGGTTTCCGTCCCGGCGGGGGCAACGCCGCCTATCCGACCACCGGTGCCGCTTGGGGAGGCGCTTTCCAGCAGCAAAATTATACGAGCGGCAAATGGCCCTCGACCTACGAACCGGATCGAGTCTTGAGCTATGAGCTCGGCGAGAAGGCCCGGTTCCTTGATCGCCGCCTAACGGTTAACACGAGCATTTATTATGAGGACTGGCGCCATGTGCAACTCGAGGCGTATCCGAACGACTGGGCGTTGAACATCAACGGTAACTACGCGCATATCTATGGAGCCGACATCGACGTGCTCGCCGATCTGGGAGCGGGATTTCAGTTCGAGGTATCGGCCGGCTACCTATATGAATATCTGGACGGGGGCCCGCACTGGGTGATTACCCCGGTCCACAAGATGCCGGAGGTCGCGCCGGAGAGCGGCACTGTCACGGTTAGCTATTCGAAGCCGCTCGACGCCGCTTACACATTCACTGCACGGTTGGAAAATTCCTACACCGGTCCACGCTACTCGATTTTTTTCTCCGATCCTTACGAGTTTACCGGGACGTACCGACAACTCCCCGGCTATGACCTGATCAATGTCCGCGCGGGAGTCAAATTTCGAGATAAGTGGAGCGCAACGGCATTCGTCAACAACCTCACCAACAAACGCGCACAGTTGGAAAGCATGTTTACGGAAAATGAGCCCCAGCCGAGCTTTACCCGCATCGAAACCAACCAGCCGCTTACCGGGGGTGTCGATCTCAGCTACCGCTTCTGACGGCGCGGGAATTTATCCGGTGACGAGGGCCGGCGGAGCACGCGCGGCCAGACGCATCGCTCCGGTCAACTCCGTCCACAGCGCCGAGTAGATTTGAGCGGCGGGACTTCGCGGGGCAAACGCGGGAATTGGCGCGCGGCGCAGACTCATGCGTTCGATCTCACTGGAATACGGCACTTCGGTGACGAGCAGCGTTGGAAACTGCTCGCGAGTCTTGGCGATGATGTCGTGGTGCAGAGACTTACGCCGATCGACCATCGAGAAAAATGGCAGCAGCTTCAAGTCCGTCCAGCCCTTGGCAGCAATGAAGTCTTGCAATTGCACCAGCATGCGTACCGACAGCGGGGTGGGTAGCAGCGGCACGATGATCGCGTCCGCCGCATGCAGCACGTTCTCCGACAGCAGCGAGATGCCGGGCGCGCAATCGAGAAATAACACGGCATAGACGTCGCGCAACGATCGGCTCATTTTAAGGAGTCGCTCGGTGGGCTTCTTTTGCTCAGCAAGGTGAACATCAAAATTTCGATACGAAAAATCGGCCGGCAGAAGGTCCAGGTTCGCGTAGCCGGTCGAGAGGATGAGCTCAGGTAGGTGACGCTTGCCGTTCAGTAGTTTCTTTGGGCTCGCGTGTTCTACGGGATCGCCTCTTAAGGTATAGGTTGCAGCTCCCTGGGGATCTAAGTCCCAGAGAAGCGTGGGGCCGGCGCTGGCCGCACACAGGTACGAAAGGTTGACAGCCGTGGTCGTCTTGCCGACTCCTCCCTTGATGTTGGTGACGGCGATGATTTTCATCGCGTCGGCGCGTGTGCCGTTCGCACCCCCATCTCCGGCGGCGGCGGCCGGAGCTGCTGAGTTTGGCGTCGAGTCATCCAGGATTTCCACCAACGTAGTGTGCTCCTCGGCAGCGGATCCGGCGGGATTCCTGCGTGACCTCAGCGGTTTTGAAAGCCGCGCAACATGCGCGGTGTTGCAAGCCACTTGAGCGCTGCACTGCCGGTGCGAACCCTGCCGGCAAACGCCAGGCACGCGACCGCATTTTTCTTCAATTCGATCGGCAACGCGTTGTTATCCTGCAGGAGGCAAGCCGTGAGCAGCGCCGAAAGATCCGGTTGGTGTCCGACGAGGGCAATGCGCTTGCTGCGATCCCTGCCCAGCAAGGCCAGTACGGCCACCGCGGTCTCCCCTGGTTTCAGCTCGGGCGCAATTTCGGCGCGCGGCCAGCCGGCGACCTCGGTCAGAATGTTTGCCGTCTCCCGGGCCCGAATCAGGGGGCTGGTCAGAAGGCGGTCCGGCACCCTGCAGAGTTCCTTGAGTCCGGACGCCGCTTTCCGCGAGCGCCTGATCCCCGCGGGCGAGAGGGGCCGCGCTGCATCGTCGGGCCAACGACGGCCGTCGCGCTCGAATGCAATCGCGTGTCGGATGATCAACAATTCCATCGCTTCAAAGCCCTAAGGCGCCGGCGCCTCATGTGCAGTCGGCTTTTCGAATTTCGCCCGCAGCTTCTTCCATTTTTGCCGTACTTTTCGATAGCCCGTCGCGGAACGTTTCCGAGCCTGCCGAGCTTCACCGAGATGACGCTCCGCAAGGCGACCCATCAAAAACAAGGTTTGCGCGGGAATCCCCTTGGGCTTTGCGCCCGCGAGGGTGTTCAAGCGTTGCATGGCCACGGCAGCGTCTTGCTGCACGCCCAGATTCTCCTGCCAACGGCGCAGCGCACGAATCAGGTCATCGGCGGGTTTACCGTAGAGGGCCGCGACTGCCTCCAAGGCGTAACGCAACTTCTTCACTTGTCCGCGAACCTCGTGATAGTCCTCGGTGGAAGAGTCCGCCCCGAGAATTTCGGCCCGCTTGCGCAGCTTGCGGAACCGTCGCCGTACCAATCCGGCGGACGCGTGCAACGCCGGCGCTGCGGATGAGGCTTCCGGGGCAGCGCCGGGTGCGGTCAGCAGGGAATTTAGTTCCTGCAGGTTCTTCTGCACCCAGATCGAGTCGAGAACGCTCAGCATTTGCGCACGGGCCCGGACGCGTTCCGACAGCAAGTGCTCCTTCAGCGGTTCGATGCCCGCCCGATCCGATTTCGGCAATTGGCGGCTGAAGCTTTGCAACTCGCCCAAGGCGACGTCAAGATCGCGGGCGTGACCCAGGGCGGTCAACACGGTTTTTAGCGTCGCGCGAATCCCGACATATTCGGGAGTCAGAAACGGTTCAAACTGGCGCAGGACGGCATCGAGTCTACGGCCGGCGACCCGCAAGTCATGCAATGCCTCAGGATCGTCTCCCAATCTGGCGCCGGGCTCGTGCAGATGCCAGGCAGCCAAGTAGCGCTTGAGGTTCGCCAACGCGACTTCGACCATCGTCATGGAAGGATCAACCGTCGTCGCGGCGACTTCCGGCGCGGGCGGCGCCAATCCCACAGACTTGAGTCCGAGGGAGTACTTCGAATCGGATGACGTCTCGAGTGCGCAGTTGCTGCGAAGGGTCTTCACCAGCGATCGCAGCCGCTCGTGTGATTTCGTGTGGGCCTCCACCTCGACGCGAAGCATGCTTGCCTCGGGTTCGCCGTGGGGTCGCGATATCACGGTTTCATCGAGGGCAATCTCGCCGAGTTGGCGTTCATCGCCACTCTTGCGGATCGCAAATCTTTGCCTCGAGGTGCGCAGTTCGAACAACGGAAATAAGGTGCGCGCTCCGCTCACGGCGCAGACTCGGGTTCCGACCGGTCCAATTGATTCTCGGATCGCTTCGTTGTCGGAACCGCTGAGTGTTTCAGTCAATTCCCGCCGGTCTGCGACCTCCGTGCTCGCCGAATGAAGCGATTTGAGCGTGGCTTCGGTGGTTCCGGCACCGGACCGGACACGCAGCGCGAAGCCCGCGCGATGGATTCTCCAGTCATCCGTGTCCAGGTACGTGTCGAAAAGCTGCTGCGTGGAGCGCGGTTCTAGGGTGAGCCCGTCGATCGTATCGTGCTCGCTCAACCAGCGCCGAACGAAACCAAGATCGGTACACGCGAGCTGCCATTCCACTTCGCGCCCGTCCTTATGAGGTTTCGTAGTGAGCGCGGCGGCTGCGTCGGATGACATATGCATGACAGTCTACCGGCTATGGCGCCGCGACTTAAGACCTATTTTGGCGGTGCGGATGTTCTGCGGCGACGGCCGGCGCCGCACGGCAAGTGGTTGAATTTACTCAGCGCTTTTGGCGGCGGGTTCATTCAGCGAAGCTTGAACTGCTGCACCATGTTGTCTGCGATCGCGGATCTTGAAAGCGAGGGACCCAACCCGGTGTTTTTGTAGTAGAGCGCTTTCAAAAAGGCCAGATCGCCGGCGGTGACCGCCGTGGGCATTGCACGCGCCGCGCAACTCGATGACATGAGATCCAAAATGCTCGGCAGGGGATCGCAGTGGTCGGGCGATTGCGCCACCGACAAGGTCAACATCGCCAAGTAGTCGGCGAGCGCCCCGATGGTGTAGCCGACCACCTTGGTCGTGTCGACCACCAGGATGACGATGCCGATGCCGATCCCACTGCCGCTGCTGGCGCCCAACCGCGTCCCGGTCTGGCCAATCCCGATGTAATTCTGGGTGATCTTCGGCCAAATGGGCAGAACGCTGAGCCCGACCAATCCCACGTCAGTCGTCAAGACAATGGCGCCGCCGCTCGTTGCCATGTACCAGCCCTGAATCGCGTGGTCGCTCCTGTACGCGATCAGCTCCTTCATCCCTCCGCTATAGCGGTTGCGAAAGTAAACCGTCGCCCATTTGATGACGGCATCCATTCTTTCTTCGGGGTTGTTGGTGAAAATTACCCGCACGCTGCTTTTGCATTGCAGGTCCGACTGGACGGGCGCGCCAACGAACGCCGCGAGCGCGCGAATGCGCGCCGTGACGAAGGCGTTGTATCCGGGGGTGAGCCCCTCAGTCAGCGGGCAAATACTCTGCTTACCGCCACGCCAACGCGCCAGGTTGCCCGTCGTGTCGATATTCGTGTAGTGCGTCGTGGCGTGGTGCAGTACGAATTCTTCCAGGCTATGTCCCGCCAACTCCTCGTCGGTCGGCAGTCGCGGCGCAAACACCGTTACATCGGGAAAATCCGCCGAAGAGCCCACATTCGCGGATGGGTCGCTCTGAGCACCCATGCCGGCGTGTGCGGTTACGAGCCATCCGCTTGTTATCACAAAGGCGGCGAACAGGGTCCGTTGTAGTTCTCGGTGAAAAACATACGCCATGGGTGCCTTGCCTCCTGGTCTCACTTCGATGCCGGCGGTTTCGGAATCACCGCAGACAACCGCGTACCGCCGAACACGGCCGGGGCAATATGCAGCGAGCCCCCGACCGAATGCAGCCGTTCCTCCAGACCAATCAATCCAAGCGACGCGGGCTTGGCACGATTCCCGTCGGTCATCCCGCGGCCATCGTCGGTAACTGTAATTAGAATCCGCTGATCGGCGACCTCGCTAATTTCGACTTCCGCAATGGTCGCGTGGGCGTGCTTCGCGACATTGGTCAGGGCCTCTTGGATGACGCGGAAAGCGCAATTGGCACCTTCGGGCGACAACTTCGAAAGCAATGGTTCGCCGCGGAGTCCGGTTCCAATACCGGTCTGCTTGGTGAACCATACGATGTGGGCATAGGTCTCTCGCGGCGCCGTGCTCTGATCGACGCTCCTTCTGCGCAAGTTGATCGCCAAGCGCCGCACGGCGTCTTGAGAGGCCGTGATGCGCTCCCTCAGACGCGTCGCCGCCGCCTGGACTCGCTCCGAGTCAACCACGCCCTCGCGGATTTCATCCAATTCCCATCCCACAACCGTCAGCTCTTGCCCGATACCCTCATGCAGCTGACGGGAAATTTCGTCGCACACATGTGTCTCGGCCGTCTCGGCTCGTTCTCTCAGCCCACGCACTTGCGAGAGCAGTGTCGCTACCTCGCGCTCATGCCGATTGCGCAGGCCAACCATCCATGTCACGGACCAAACGAGCACAATGGCGACGAACGTGTTTGTCAGTGAAATCCAAGTCGGAATTCCAATATCGGTGTCGGTCAGGTAGGTGATGACGACCAGGGCCGACGTGATGAGCGCCATTCGAGTCGACATGACTGCATGCGGCACCCACAGGCAGGCTGCGGGCACGAGAACGTAGAGAGCGGAGGCTGCCAAACCGCGTGGGGTAAAGAAGTCGACCAAGAACACCGCGGCGGCCAGCGCCACGGGCAACCAGTTGAGCAGGCGTTTTGCATCCGGGGGTCCAAACGCGAGACTGAGTTGTGTGCGTTGTGTCAAGCAGGTGGTGGTCATGAGCTACCCCGATGAATATGCTGTTTTTGCGCTATTGCTTCTTCACCGCTGTCGCGCCGGACGCAGGCGTGGCTGCAGCGGTTTTTTTGGCCGCGGCGGCCGCTTCATCGGCGCGTGCGCCGGCCAGCATGTCCGCAAGCGCGTAGTTGCCCTCGTGACAGGCGTACTCGAAAATTCGGCCCTTGGCAGCGCTGAACTCATATTCGCCGCCCCACGAGCTGTCCCACACACTCGGGTCCTGAACTTTGAATTGATACAGAATCCGATGCGGTCCGACGCGCGTAAATCGTTCGGTGACTTTCAAGTCCTTCCAAGCGCCGTGAAGCGCCGTCGCTTGTGGGAAGTTGGTCGTCTCGACGACCAAGGTTGGGCCCTCGTACCAACCGATGGAGTCGCCCATCCATGGCCGCAGCCCGTCGCTGCGATGCTGGCCGCCGATTCGAATCATGCGCACGTCGTGCACCATCTCGACGACTATGGCCACCGTGTCCTTGGTTTGCGCGATCTCGTAATTATTGTTGTAGAGCAAGGGCAGCATCACCGGTCCGGCACTGAAGCCGAATGAGCTCAGGCAGCGCTCAGACAAGGCCATATTCTCAGGATTTTCGCCGCGGTGCGCATACTGCTCCATGCCGGGAGCCCTGACGCCGCTCTTGTAGGGCGGCAGCCTCCCATCGGCGGGGTCGGTAATAAAGGAGCTTCGCGGCTCGCCGTTGACCCGCATGACCGTGGTGCCCGGATCGATCCACGCAGCGTTGTAGCCGCATCCCGCGCCGCTGAACCCGAGTCCGCACTCGTGCGGCAGGTCGGTGGTTTTTACCTTCGGATCCCTGGGTGCGGCGTCTGCGGCGATCAATTGCGCGCTACTGCCTTCGATTTTCGCAGCCTCTTCGGCAGTCATAATCTTGCGGGTGCCGTACTCTTTGGGTCGTTCGAGCACCGTCAAGGTTGCGTTCGTCCAGGTGCCCTCAAGATCGGGCTGACCATACGCATTCATCGGCGCTTTGTAAGCGCTTGATGCGGGCGCGGCGGTCGCCGCGAACACGGTAGGCACTGCGAGAGCCGAAATGGCCGCGGCGGCCAGTAGGGCAGGCAATCTCTTGGCGTTCATTTGAGGGCCTCCTGGATTGAGTTGGCAAACGTCAATTGTTCAACCGCACAATTGAATCGCTCTAATGATCTTCACCCGCACTTTATCATTGCCTTCATTTCGACGGTTTCTCCAAATGGCCGCCGAACTGAAAGCGCATCGCGGACAGCAGCTTGTCTTGGTAATCTGCCGCGCCCCGGGATGTGAATCGTTCGTAGAGCGCCGCGGTGAGCACCGGCACGGGCACCCCTTCGTCGATCGCCGCCTTAATGGTCCACCGGCCTTCGCCGGAATCCGACACCCGCCCGGCAAACTTGGCCAGGTTCGGATCCTCCACCAAGGAATTCGCCGTCAGGTCGAGCAACCACGACGCGATCACGCTGCCGCGCCGCCACACTTCAGTGACGTCGGCCAGATTGAGGTCGTATTGATAATGCTCCGGGTCGCGCAACGGCGTCGTCTCTGCGTCCACATCGCCCTGCTGCTTGCCGACGTTGGCGTCGCGTAATACACCCAGACCCTCGGCATAGGCAGCCATGATTCCATACTCAATGCCGTTGTGGACCATCTTGACGAAGTGACCGGCGCCGTTCGGACCGCAGTGCAGGTAGCCCTGTTCGGAGGTTCCGCCGAGTTTCTCGCGTCCCGGCGTGCGGGGAATCTCCCCGCGGCCGGGCGCCAGCGTGGCGAAGATCGGGTCCAGGTTCGCAACCACATCCTTCTCACCGCCGATCATCATGCAGTAACCCCGGTCCAATCCCCACACGCCGCCGCTCGTACCCACGTCGACATAGTGAATTCCCTTCGCCGCCAGCTCCTTCGCGCGACGGATATCGTCTATGTAGTACGAATTGCCGCCGTCTATGATGATGTCGCCCTTCTCGAGCAGCGGCAGCAGGTCCGCGATGGATTTGTCCACCACGCCCGCGGGTACCATCAGCCAAACCGCACGCGGTTTCGTGAGCTTCTTCACGAAGTCGGCGAGGGAGGAAGCGCCGATCGCCTTTTCTTTCGACAGTTTCTGTACCGATTCCGGCGACTGGTCATAGACCACGCATTGATGGCCGTCCTTGATCAGGCGACGCACCATATTGGCTCCCATCCGTCCGAGTCCGATCATTCCGAGTTGCATCATGGATTTCTCTCTCAGGTCGTGCGCTGAGTCAGGGAACTCAGCGGTGATTTCGTATTGCGGTCAATTTCGATTGTAGCCCGCGAACCGGCGGGAAGCGCGCAGGGCGTTCCCTGCCGCCATAGCGTCGCACGTTCGTCCAAAGGCGGCGAGTTTTATTCAATTCACCGGCCGCGACATTCGGTAGCGTGCAATAACGAAATTTGGCCCGGCGAAGGGGTATTGATGAATCCGCAAAACGAGAGGCTTCAATATGATTGTCCCTAACAACATGAGGATCGCGCCCAATGTAGTCGCGGCAGCGGCAGCCGGCGCGGCTTCGCGCACCACCGGCGCAGTTCTGGAAGAGTTACTCACTCATACAATTCGACTGCGCGACTTGTATAAGAACGCGCGGCTGCAGATGCCAAGCGCTCAGTTCGGTGAACTGAGCCGGACCTTGAATGATCACTATCAAGAACAGCTCAGGCTCGTCGATGTCATTGTGGATCGAATCCGCGTACTGGGCGGCACGGTCGGCGTGTTCGCCAGCGAATTCCTGCAAAGTCCCCAGGTCTGCCGTCCGCTGCGAGGCCCCAGGGCGCTCAACCGACTGATACATGACTTCCTGGAAGCACATGAAACCGTCTTGAGCGCGGCGCGACCGCACTACTCAAATGACGATCAGCATTGGATGCGCGACTTCGCAGTCGGGCAGGTCGTGCTAACCAACGCGCAGCAGTGCGAGTTAATCGGCGGGATGTTGCTTAGAAACGAACCTCAGGAAAGATTCGCGCAAACGGAAATCTAAAAAGCATCAGAGACCTATGCACCGGTTGATCAAGTTGACACTGATTGTCGGCGTAATCTTTATCGCGATTCTCTTCGTCGTGCGCATTGCTGTGGAACTGCTCAGGCCCCAGCCGCGAACCATTCGTATTCCGGTGCAATCATGAAAAGCGGACGGTTTTTCTTCTCGCTGATATTGGTGAGTTTGTGCCTGTGGACGCTCAATACGACCGCCGCGGAATCCCATTCGATGGAATCGCGTATCAGCGCGGAGGCCGGCGAGGCCGATCAAGAACTCAGTGCCCTGAACACGCTGGGCATCCGCTACGCGAAGGGGCTGGGGGTCAAAAGAAATCCTGGAATGGCGATGAGGTATTTTCTGCGCGCCGCGATGCGCGGCTACACGCCGGCGATGGCCAATATGGGCACGCTCTATGAAATCGGCGCGACCGGGAACCCCAATATGTATCGAGCCTACGCGTGGGTGCGTGCGGCCTTGTCCTTCGGCGTCCCCATGGAGGACCATGATGCGACGGTGTTGAGGCTGGGGATGATTGCCGCACGGCTTGGATCCGTGAATATAGAGGCCGCTGAGAGGCTGGCCGCTGTGATCTCCAGCCAGATAGTCGAAACCTGCCAATGCTCTCCCGCGCAGGAAACGGAATTGGCGTCTAACCGTTCCTTTTGAAGAGTCGTCCGCCCGAGTGACAGCGTCGCGGCGCGCACTGCTTCGCCGTTGACATCGACGACTCTGCATTTCGTGCTAGCCTTACTGCGGGGGTAAGTACGGTGGCACGCTCGAAAATTTCACACATCCCCGAGACGCTCGCGGGGGTGTGCTGGCTCAGGGAGGTGGCAAGGCCGAGATATAAACGCCTGACCCAGGTACATAGCCACCCGGAAATCGAGGCGAACTTGATCGAGACGGGCTCGTGCCGGTATTTGATCGATGACCGGGTGCAGACCCTGACCTGCGGCGATCTTTTTTGGCTCTTCCCCGAGCAACAACACATGATCATCGAGTCGAGCGCCGATCTGGCGTTCTGGGTGGTGTTGGCGCGACCGGAGTTCCTCGCGCGGCGCACGCAGCGGGTCCCAAGTTCCGCCTCGCAGCGTCCGCTCTTCGCCAGGCCGCGCCGGTTGCGTGAGGCAGAACACCTGCACTTGACCACCGTTGCGACCTCACTCGTGGCCTGCGAGGATGATCCTGTGCACCACGCCGACGGGCTGGCTTGGTGGTTCGATGAGGCCTGCCGCATCACCGAATCTCAATCCGGCCGCCTGGGAAGGCCGATGCATCCGGCCATCGTCAAGGCATTGGCCCTGCTGGATGCCAATCCTTCCATGCCGCTGCCGGAGCTGGCGCGCATCGTGCACCTGAGCGCCAGCCGCTTGAGTCACTTGTTTTCCGAGCAGGTGGAACGCCCCGTGTCGGCGCACCGCAACCATGTCAGGATGCGGCGCTTTCAGGAACGGGTCCAATCCGGTGAGTACCGTAATCTGACCGAGGCTGCATTTGATGCTGGGTTCGGCAGCTACGCTCAATTCGCGCGCGTCCTGCGTGCGGACACCGGTGTGACCCCCCGGGAGTTGCTCGCCGAAGTTCCCGCAGCTCCTAAGTAGCCCCAAGTGAGCAAAGATTAGCGCCCCGCGCAGAGAAGCCTAGCCGTCGCGGCCGCCAGCATGCCGTATGTCCACGGCGCGCACTCTGCTCATCGGCATTACCGGCAACAGCGTGGTCCACACCGACGCGGACCAGTTCGATCTAGAGACGCGATTTCGCATGGTTCGTGACGCCGGCGTGTTCGATTATTACGAGCGCTCGCCGCCCCCGGGTGAACTGGATGCGCACCTGCGCATGAGCGAGCGGTACGGCCTACCTATCCGCGCCGGTGGCTTCTATTACACGTTGGGCCGCGATGAGGCGCTGCTCGACTGGCACTTACACATCGGACAGGCGCTCGGCGCCAAGGTGCAAAATGTGCAGCTCTCGCACCTGGATGCGCAGGGCGTGGCGCTCACCGACGAACGCGTCGCCGACGCATATCTCCGCGCCTTTGAGACCGGTGCGGCGTTGGGCGTGACGCCTTGCTTCGAGGTGCACGTCAATATGTGGTCGGAACACTTCGGCCGCGTCGAGCGCGTGGCAGATCTGGTGGAGCGCGCAGGATCGCGTTTCAGCATGACCCTCGATGCATCACATGTGATTTTCAAGATCGGCAATCCGCGCGAGCAGGCGGTGCAGGGCATGCGCGACGATGTCATTGCCGGCCGCCTCGTGCTCGATCCGTTCGATTCGCGCAGCGTCACCGAACGCTGGATCGGCCGCGATCTGGTCGGTCACGCACACGCACGGCCCGCGGCGCCTAACAATCCCATCAATGTCTGGGGTAAGCACCCGGATGGAAAGCCGGGGCGGGGTATCCAGTTTCCTTTCACGCGTCCGCCGCCGAATACCTGGCATGCCGAATGGAACGAAGCTGCGCTCGCGCCTTGGAAGCAGGTGATGCTGTCGCTGCTGAAGCATCACGCGACCCGCGGCAGCCGCGCGGAGCTGCACATCAGTACTGAAATCATTCCCTTCGCGGACTACGGCGCCGGCGCGCGCTATTCCCTGTTTGCCGACAGCGTGGCGTGCGCGGCTTGGTTGCGAAGTTCGTGGCATGCAGCCTGCGCCGCCGCTCCCGCAACTTTGGAGTCCCATTCCGTGGAGTCCCATGCCGTCAGCCATTGAGAGTCACGCGGCTCACCGCGAGTGGCGAGCAGAGCCGTTGCCGGCAGCGGCGGCCACAACATTGGGCGCCATCGTGGGTCCGGCGAACCTGCTCGACAGCATCGCCGATCGATATGCCTATGCGCGCGATCGGCTTCCCTGGGGGCTGTTCCAACTGCGGGCGGGCAGATTGCCGGCAACCTTGCCCGCCGCGATTGTCTCGCCCGGGTCGCCGGATGAGTTGGTCAAGATCGTCGAGGCGGCCAATCGCTTCGACGTGAAACTCATCCCGTTCGGCGCCGGGTCGGGCGTACTCGGCGGCACGCTGCCGTTGAGCTGTGAGGTCATGGTCGACCTCAAGCGCTTGAACCGCATTCTCGACATCGATGAAGTCGATTGCACCGTGTGTGTCCAGGCCGGCATGAATGGCGGCCAGTTCGAGGCGGCGCTGGCGGCACGCGGCTACACGGCCAATCACTTGCCACAGTCGATTCATATGTCGACCGTGGGCGGATGGGCAGCGTGCCGCGGCGCAGGTCAGGCATCATCGCGCTACGGCAAGATCGAGGACATGGTGATCGGCCTCAAGGCCGTGCTACCCAACGCACGCCTGCTCGATGTCAGGCCGGTCGCGCGCCGTGCGGTGGGTCCGAGCATCAAGGATCTCATGATCGGCTCGGAGGGCGTCTTCGGCTTCATCACCGAATTGACGCTGCGCATTCAACGCCTGCCGGAATATGAGGGCGGCGCGGTGTACGCCTTCCCCGATTTGCAGAGCGGCCTCGATGCCATGCGTGAGATCGTGCAGCGCGAGGGTCGGCCAAGCGTCATGCGTCTGTACGATGCGCCGGAAACGCAGGTTCGCACCGAAGGCATCGAAGTCTTCAAACAGCGGCCGATACTGGGGATTCTGAAATTCTCCGGTCCGCGCGCCTTGGCGCTCGCCGAGACGGCGTTCGCGCACGATATTTGCAGCGCGCACGGTGCGCTCCCCGCCGCCGACGCTCCATACCGGCATTGGGAGCAAACGCGCTATCAATCTTATTCGATCAAGTGGCAGACCGCGGGATATTGCATGGATACGGTCGAGGTTACGGGGCGCTGGCGCGCGCTGCCGCAAATGCATGCGCGCATGGGTGACGCCGTGCGTGACCTTGATCCGGATGCCCACTTCGGCGCGCATTGGTCCCACATTTATCCGGAAGGCGCGTGCCAATACATGACGGTGCGGCTGCCGCCGATGGCGCATGCGGAGGCGATGCGCTTGCACGGGGAAGCGTGGCGGCGCTTGGAGAGCATTTGTCTCGAGCTCGGCGGCTCGATTGCGCATCATCACGGCGTCGGTGTCTTTCGCAATGAATGGCTGCGCCAGGAACTGGGCGTGGGGCTCGAATTGCTGCAAATTCTCAAAGACGGAATCGATCCACGGAACCTTCTGAATCCGGGCAAGGTCGGTTTGCGGTCGTCCCCGGGCGCGATGACCATCGCAGCGGGGGACGTGCGATGAGCACGGCGCTCGAGACATTGCGCAGTTGCGCGTTTTGTCCCAATACCTGCAGGCCGTCGCATGCGGCACAAGCGCCGTTGCAGATCGAATCACAGACGCCCTCGGCCATGTCGCTGCTGACCCTTGCCTATCTGGACGGCCGCCTGGGGGCGCGCAGCGGCGTGATTGAAGCGTTGCAGCGCCGCGAGGCAGTGCGCGAAAGCCGCGCGCACTGCACCTACGGATTCGACATTGACGCGGCGCTCGAGGCCGCGCTCGCCGCGGCGGCGCGGGGCTGATATGCCAAGCGTGCCTGCTTTGATGGGTATTGATCTCGGCGCCGGGAGCCTCAAGGCAATGATCGTCGCGCTCGATGGCCGCGTGCTTGGCGCCGCGAGTGCCGACATCACGACGCACTCGCCCAAAACCGGTTGGAGCGAGCAAAGCCCTGAGGATTGGTGGCGCGCGGTGTGCACGAGCGTCCCTCAGGCGCTGGCGCGCGCGGGTATCGGCGCCGATCAGATCGCGTCGGTGTCCTTCAGCGCCGGCGCGCACACGCCGGTGCTCGAAGACGCAAAAGGAGGCTTGCTGCGTCCCGCGATCCTGTGGAATGACCAACGGAGCGGCGCCGAGGCGGCCGATCTGCAGCAGCGCCACGGCGAACAATTCCTGGCCGTGGCGCTGAACCGGCCGACCCCCACTTGGACGGCGCCTCAGCTCCTCTGGTTATCGCGTCACGAGCCGCAGGTGATGCAGCGCGTGCAGCGCATCTATGTCGCGAAGGACTGGTTGCGCTCGCGTCTCACGGGTACCTGGGAAACCGACCGCACCGATGCGGTGGGGACTCTCTTGTTCGACGTGGCGGCGGATGAGTGGTCGGCGCCGCTGTGCGCCTCAGTCAATTGCGATCCGCGCACGCTGCCGCCGATCGTCGCGGCAACGGCGGTGGTCGGTAACGTCACCCAGGCAGCCGCCGCGGCGTGCGGTCTGCGCGCCGGTACGCCGGTGGTCTGCGGCACCTCAGACACTTCCGTCGAAACCTTTGGCGTCGGCTCGATCAATCCGGGCGATGGCACGGTGAAACTGGCGACGGCGGCAACCGTCAGCATCATCGGCGGTGCGCCGCACGTGCATCCCACGCTGATCAACTATCCCTTCGCGGTTCCCGGCCTCTGGTACACGATCACCGGCACCAACAGCTGCGCATCCGCGCACCGCTGGCTGCGCGACCGTTTTTTCGGGCATCACGGGGTTGCGGCATTCGATCATATGGACGCGCTGGCCGCAGCGACGCCGCCCGGCGCGCTCGGCCTGTTGTTCCACCCTTACTTGCAAGGCGAGCGTGCGCCGTACTGGGACCCGTTGTTGCGCGCGGACTTCATCGGCATGACCTTCCGGCACGAGCCGGCGCATTTCGTTCGCGCCCTGTATGAAGGCATCGCCTGCTCGCTGCGCGATGTGCTGGAACAGTTTCGTGCGCAGGGCATGAACATGCAGACGGTGCGCATGGCGGGCGGCGGCGCGCGCAGCGCCTGTTGGCGGCAGATCGTCGCGGACGTGCTCGGTGTCGAGGTGCTGCTGCCACGGGTTACGGATGCCTCATTCGGCGCGGCGTTGCTCGCGGGCGTCGGCGTGAGCCTGTTCGAAAATGAACAGGTCGCGGCGAATACCTGTACAGAAGTCGTCGGCGCCGCGCGGCCCGACGCGCGACGCTCGCAATTCTATGAAGAATTGTTCGGTCTGTACCGCCGCTCGCAGGCGGCGCTGGCGCCGATCAATCATGCGTTGGCGCGGCTGCCGGTCACGGAGAGTTGCGCGTGAGCGCGGAAGTTCGCAGCATGGGTTTCCCGGGCCGTTATATCCAAGGCCCGCAGGCGCTGCGCCAGCTGCCGCAGCTGCTCGGGGAACTTGGCGCGCGCAGCGTAGCGCTGCTGGCGGATGCGACCGTGCGGCGCGCGCTCGGCAGCCGCATCGACGCTGCCCTGCAATCGAGCGCGGATGGCGCGGCAATATCGGCGACATGGCTCGACTTCCCCGGTGAATGCAGCGCACCCATCATTGCCGCTCTCGCCGCGCGGGCCGGCGAGTGCGACACCGTCGTGGCGCTCGGCGGTGGCAAAACCATCGATACCGGCAAGGGGATTTCGCGCCAACGCCGCGCACGCCTCATCATCGTTCCAACCATTGCCTCGAATGACTCGCCGACCAGCCGCCTGATCGTGCTCTACGACGAGGCGCATCGAGTCGCGGGTGTCGAGTTGCTGGCACGAAATCCCGACGTGGTGCTGGTCGATACCGAAGTCATTGCGCAGGCACCGGCGCGATTCTTTTCGGCCGGCATGGGCGATGCCCTGAGCAAGACCTTCGAAGCGCGCCAATGTCATCTGACCCAAGGCCGCAACTTCTTCGGCACCCTGTCGTTGCCAACGGCGCGGTTGCTCGCTGACCGTTGTTATGCGGTCATCGTCGAACACGGGCCGGCCGCGCTGCGCCGGGTCGCGGAACAGCATCAGCCCGATGACTCCGTCGAGCGGATCATCGAGGCGACCGTGTTGCTGTCAGGCGTGGGTTTCGAAAGCGGCGGACTGTCGCTGGCGCATGCCTTGGTACGGGGCTTCTCCGCGCATGCCAAAATCGGCGCCTTCCTGCACGGCGAAGCGGTGGCTTTCGGGACTCTGGTGCAGTTGGCCGCAGAAGGCAGGCCCGATGCCGAGATCGCCGCGCATGCCGGGCTGGCGCGCCGCTTGGCGCTGCCGGTGTCGTTCAGATCCTTTGGCGTCGACCCGATCAGCGCCGCCGAACTCGACGAGATCGCCCGCATCACCTGCACGGCCCCGTATGTCGCGCATATGCGCCCGGCCATCGACGTTGCCGGCGTGCGTCGAGCACTGGAACGCGCCGATCGCATCGGCAGAGAGGGCTAGCGTGCATACCCGAGGCTCACGTCGTGCATATACAACATTAAATGTCTTATATCAGAGTTGTATAACACAGCTCCTGCATGGTAATTTTTGTGCAGCTCGAAGGCGGTGGGGGGTCCTAAGCGCCGGGCCGATCAAAACAGATAACATCAGGAGCAAGCGATGAGCGTATTCACTCGGAGCCACACCCGATCAATGTTTGGGCCTCAAACAAGCATGGGGCTAAGCGCGTTGTTTCTCTGCCTCGCGGCCGGCGGCGCACTGCCTGCCAAGGCGCCGGCTGCCGACGCCGCGGACACCGCAGGCGGAGCGGCCGCTGCGGATCAGTCACAGCCCGCACAGGGCGCGCTCGAGGAGATTACGGTTACAGCACGGCGTCGCGCGGAATCCTTGCAAACGGTTCCCGTGGCCGTATCGGTCATGACCGGAGCACAAGCGGCGGCTGAGAACCTCAACAACATTCAAGATATCAGCGCGGAAATACCCAGCGTCGATTTTCGCACCGGCGCCTCCAACAAAGACCGCGACGTATTCATCCGCGGCATCGGCACCATCACGACCTCTCCCGGCGTCGAACCCTCGGTGTCCACCGTCGTGGATGGGGTGGTCTACGATCGGCCGGGCCAGGCAACCGCGGAATTGCTCGACGTCGACCGGATCGAAGTTCTGCGCGGACCGCAGGGCACGCTGTTCGGCAAAAATGCCTCAGCCGGCGTGATCAATATCGTGACCACGGATCCGACCACCGAAACGCACGGCTTCGCAGACGGCTCCTGGTACAGCGGCGGCAATGAATACCGCGTCAAGGGCGGTGTGTCCGGCGCGCTCATTGGAGACCAATTGTTGGGTTCGGTCTCCGCCGTGTACAGCCATTACGACGGCAATGTCGACAATCTTTTCAATGGCACGACCTTGAACGGCTACGAGCGATACGGCGCGCACACCAAGCTAATTTTTGTGCCCAACGATGATGTCAAAGTGACGTTCAATGCCGACTGGATGCACGAGTGGGACACGGTGCCGACAGGCGTGCCGCTTTCATCGAGCCAGGTTGCGTATCCGACCAATGTCGTGACACCCAATCCCGGCTTCGCGGCGGTCCTGGCCTCCTCCGGCGTGGTGCCTTCCCCCACGAACAGCAACGTCAGCCAGAACGTGAACAGCAATGTCCGGGATGAGAACGGCGGCGCGAGCATCACCGCCGATTGGAACATCGGCGGCGGCTATACGCTGACATCGATCACCGGCTACCGGAAGTGGCAGAACGACCAAGATCAGGACTATGACCAGATCTCGCAGCGTACGGCGGCATTCCCGGACGTCGAAGATCACGGCTATTTGTCGTTCTACCAGATCTCCGAGGAAGCCCGCATCGCGTCGCCCAAGGGTCATTTCATCGACTATCAGGCGGGCGTCTATTATCTGCATGCCGTCGATACCGAACTCTACCAACGCAACGTCTCGCAGCTGGTGACCAACACGATCGTGAACAACAGCGGCGTGTCGAACTACGGCACAACCGGCGATAACTATTCGATCTTCGGTGAAGCCAATTTGAATTTCACCGATGCGTTTCGCGCCATTCTCGGCGTGCGCGGCATCCACGATTCGCTGGACTACAACTTCCAGCGCGTCGCCACCTCGCCGGTCGCGGTGCCGGCCATCGCCACCTCCTTCACCAGCGCAGGATCCACCTCCGACAACGGCTACGCCGACCGGGTCGGGCTGCAATACGATTTCAGCCGCGACTTGCACGGCTATGTCACTTACTCGCATGGCTACACGGGTCCGGCTTACAACGTATTCTTCAATATGGCCGCCTCGGCGCAGCTGGCGTTGAAGCCCGAAACCTCGAACTCCTATGAGGTGGGTTTCAAGTCGCGCATGCTTGACGATCGATTGCAGCTGAACCTGGCGGCGTTTTTGACGGATTTCGACAACTATCAAGCGAATTTCCAAGACGTGCTGAACGGCGCACTGGTGACGCGATTGATCAATGCCGGCAGCGTTTCGACGCGCGGCGTCGAGGCGGACTTTGCCTACCGGCCCATCGATGATTTCACGATCACGGGTGCCGGCGCCTACACCAAGGCGCGCGTCGATGAGTTCAATTGTCCGCCGCAGGCGGCGGCGAGCTGCAACATCAATGGTCAGCCACTGCCGTTCGCACCGGATTGGAAATTCAACGTCGACGGTAATTACGTCATGCCGATGACGGGTTCCCTCAATCTGGTTCTGGACAGCGACTATCATTGGCAGAGCAAAGAGCAGTTCCAGTTGACCGAGACGCCCGACACGATTCAAGGCGCCTATGGCATTTGGGACGCGAGCTTGGGAATAGCCAATGACAAGTCCGGCTGGAAGGTCACCGCGATGGTGAAGAACATCACCGACAAATCCTACTCAGCGTATCTGGCGCACGGCGACTTTGCCGGCGTGATGCGTTGGCTGCCGCGAGACGCGAGCCGCTATGCCGGAATCGATGTTCACAAGTCGTTCTAGCCTCGAGCGCGGCGGCCCGGGAAGCCGCCGCGCTATCATTCCCTAGACCATGCGCTTGTTACAGCATGCCGACGGTTTCGATCTCTTCGCGCGCGAGAGGCTACTGCTGCGGCATCGAAGCGATCGGCCCTGTTTCTTTGTGGGCGCCGGCGAACCCAGCGTGCGCATGCACAAGGGTCACTTCAAGATCAGCGACTATGTGACCAAGCGCATCCCGCTGCAATCCGCGGTAATCTACCTGAAGGGCAGCACGTGGAAAGTTGTCTTGGCGCCGTCATTGAATGCAGCGCCGGTCCTGTGCGTGGAATTCGAGGCCGAAGCAGCGGCCCTGCAGATGAGACTCACCTCGCTCGACCCATCGGTGAATCGGCTGTGGTTACGCGTTGCGGCAACCGACGGTGAGCGGGTGTGGGGCGGCGGGGAGCAGCTGTCATATTTTGATCTGCGCGGACGCCGTTTCCCGCTGTGGACTTCGGAGCCGGGCAACGGCCGCGACAAGTCCACGCTGCTGACATTCAAGTCCGATCAGGCGAGCAATAGCGGCGGTGATTATTACAACACCAACTACCCGCAACCCACGTATCTGTCTTCGCACCGCTACGCGCTGCACGTCGATACGCTGGCCTACTCGGTTTTTGATTTTCGCCACGAAGACTTTCACGAGATCGAGGTCTGGGAGGTCCCGGCCCGCATCGAAATGTGGGAGGCCGACACTTTCGCCAATTTGGTGAGCATCCTGTCGCTGCGTTTCGGGCGTCAACCGCCGTTGCCCGCATGGGTGATGCGCGGTGCCATCATTGGATTGAAGGACGGCGAGCAGAGCTATCAGCGGCTCGAGGGTGTCATTGCCGCGGGAGCCGCGGTATCCGGTTTGTGGTGCGAGGACTGGGTAGGCATACGCCAGACCTCCTTCGGCAAACGGCTGTTCTGGGATTGGAAATGGAACCCCGAACGCTATCCGCACCTCGATGAAAAAATCCGCGGCTGGGAATCGCGCGGTATCCGCTTCCTGGGTTACGTGAATCCCTATTTGTGTGTCGACGGCTCGCAATACCCCGTTGCCGCAGCGTCCGGCTTCTTGGCGCGGCGCCCCGATCGCGACGAACCCTACCTGGTCGATTTCGGCGAGTTCGAGTGCGGGATCGTGGACTTCACCAACCCGAACGCAGTCGAGTGGTTCGAGGAGCAGGTGATCGGCCGCAATATGCTGGATTTCGGCTTGTCCGGCTGGATGGCGGATTTCGGTGAATATCTGCCGGCCGATGTCAGATTGGCCTCGGGACTCGACGGCATGTGCGCGCACAATGCGTGGCCGACGTTGTGGGCCAGGGTCAACGCCGAGGCCGTGAGGCGCCGCGGCAAGACAGGCGAGACCTTATTTTTCATGCGCGCCGGCTTCAGCGGCGTGCAGGCGTATTGTCCGCTGCTGTGGGCCGGCGATCAGGCGGTTGATTTCAGCCGCCACGACGGATTGCAGACCGTCATCTGCGCCGCGCTGTCTTCGGGGCTGTTGGGAAACGCCTACCATCACAGCGACATCGGCGGTTACACCAGCCTGTTCGGCAATGTGCGCAGCGCTGAATTGCTGCAGCGCTGGGCGGAGATGGCGGCGTTCACCGCTGTCATGCGTACGCATGAGGGCAATCGGCCGGCGGAGAATTTGCAGATCGATCAGAATCCCGAGGTGCTGGCGCACTTCGCGCGCATGACGAGGGTCTATCGCCACTTGGCGCCGTATTTGAGTCAGTTGAGCCAGGAGGCGGCGGCGCGCGGGCTGCCATTGCAGCGCCCGCTCTTTCTACACTATGAAGACGATCCACGTGCCTACGAGGGTCAGAATTCGTATCTCTTCGGGCCGGACCTGTTGGTTGCGCCCGTGATCGATTCGGGTGCCAGGCGCTGGCGTACCTACCTACCTGGCGGCGAGACCTGGGTTCACGTTTGGAGCGGGGCGGAATACGCGGGCGGACAGGACGTGGAAGTCGCGGCGCCCCTAGGCGAGCCACCGGTCTTCTACCGCCGGCAGAGCGGGCACCGGGCACTTTTCAACGGCCTGAAAAGCGCGTAAGGCCCGAGGCATGTCCGCAACTTACCGCCGCCTGCTGCTCGCGCTGCTGATTACTGCCGGAATTCTCAACTACGCGGACCGGCAAATCATCGCCGTATTGAAACCCTTGCTGCAGGAAACTCTGCACTGGAGCGACAGCGACTACGGCGATCTGACCGCGGTGTTTCAATTTGCATCGGCTTTCGCGCTGTTGGGAGTGGGTTGGATCGTCGATCGAGTCGGCTGGCGCTGGGCCAATCCGCTCGCGGTCGGGGTCTGGAGCCTCGCCGCGATGCTTCACGCCATCACACGCACGCTGGGCCAATTTACTTTGGCGCGTATCGCGCTCGGCGCGACGGAGGCATTCGGCACGCCGACCGGAATCAAAACCGTCGCGGTGTTCTTCGCGGCACGCGAGCGTTCCGTTGCGTTGGGGCTGATGAATGCCAGCGGCAACGTCGGTGCCATCATTACACCGCTGTGTATACCGGCGCTGGCCTTGTCGTTGGGCTGGCAGGGCGCATTCCTGATTACCGGCGGTTGCGGCCTGATATGGGTCGCAGCCTGGATGTTATTCGCGCGCGGCAGCGCACCCACCTTCGCGGCCGATCCCGGACGACCGGTGTTGAGCGACGGAGGGCAAGCGGTGAGTTGGCGGCAGGTGTTGACCGATCGACGCACCTGGGCGATCGCCGGAGGCAAGGTATTTTCCGATCCCGTGTGGTGGTTCCTGTTGTTTTGGGCGCCGGATTTCTTTCACCGCGTTTTCCATCTCGACATGCAAGGCTTCGCGGTCCCCCTCGCGCTGATTTATAGCGCGGCCGCATTGGGCTCTTTGGCGGGCGGTTTCGTGTCGGGGCGCTTGGTTGCAAGCGGCATGCCGGTGGCGAAGGCGCGCAAAATTACCATGCTGGCATGCGCGCTGCTGGTCGTGCCCGTACCGCTGGCGCTTGCCGTGGACAATTACTGGTTCGCGGTGGCGATTTTGGGCCTGACGCTGGCGGCCCACCAAGGCTTCTCCGTGAACTTATTTGCGCTAACCACGGATGTGACGCCGAGTGCGCGTGTCGCCACCACCATTAGCATTGCCGCGTTGTTCGGCAACTTGGCCGGTATGGGCGTGTTGCGGCTGGCGGGCAAGGTCATCGGCAATGGCACCGGCTATGGATTGTTGTTCGGTATGGCCGCGGTTGCCTATCTAGTGGCGCTCACGTGGATCCACTACGTGATGCCGAAGGGCGCGGTGCGAGAGGCACCCGCGGACTAAATTATTCTTTGGGAGTCGTCATGACATCATCGATTTATGCGGCGCAAGCCGAACAATTTGCCACCGAAGGCTACGCGGTGTTTCCGGGCGTGCTCAACGGCGCCATCCTGGAGATGTTGCGTGAGCAATGCAGTGCGTTCATCGCGCGCGAAGACGCGCGTATGGATGCCCTGGGTGTGGACACCATCGGCATTACGCATCGCGGCAAGCGCTACTTTGCGAATCAATGCCAGCGCGCGCAGCCGGCGCTGCGGCACATGCTGTTCAGTCCGGTGATGGCGGAGGTATGCCGCGCCACACTGGGCGATGATGCGTATTTTTTCTTCGATCAATTCGTGGTGAAAGGGCCCGAGGGCGGCATGTCCTTCGGCTGGCACCAAGATTCCGGTTACGTCGTGGGCAATGGCGGCCCCGCAGATCATCTGCCCTACCTGACCTGCTGGTGTCCGTTGGACGATGCCACCGCCGAGAACGGTACGGTGCGCCTGATTCCCTTCTCTGCCAACCCTAAGTCGCGGGACATCTTGCCGCACGAGCGCCAGCCGAAATCCAACGATCTGGTGGCGCAGGCCGATGCCGCACAGATGCGCACCGTCGAAGCGTCCGCCGGCAGCATCGTGGCGTTCTCCAGCCGTCTACTGCATTCGACCGGACCGAACCTGAGTTCGCGACTGCGCCGTGTCTATCTTGCGCAATACACCGCCGAAGCGATGTTGAATCCGGGAACTCGCCACTTGCGCAATAACGCCGTGCCGCTGTTGTGGCATGGCGAACAGGTGACGGTCGCTTGAAGCTCTACAGGCCGATGCAGACGAACTTGGTGTCCATGTACTCGTCGAGTCCTTGATGGCCGCCCTCGCGGCCGAGTCCGGAATCCTTCACGCCGCCGAAAGGCGCAACGGCGACCGACGGCAGCCCGTCATTGAGCGACACGATGCCCACTTGCAGCGCCTCGGCGAGACGGATACTGCGCGCTAGGTCGCGCGTGAAGGCATAGGCCGCCAATCCAACGCTGACGTCGTTGGCCATGGCGATCGCCGCGGACTCGCTCTCGAAGCGCACTAACGGGGCAACAGGACCGAAAATTTCCTCGCTCATGATATTCATGCCCGGCGCGATGCCATCGAGAATCGTCGGCTGATAGAAGTAGCGGCCGCGGGCGTGGGGCGCTCCACCGATGCGTACCGTGGCGCCTTTGCGGACCGCGTCTTTCACCAGGCGATCCACCTTCTCGACCGCCTTGGCGTTGATGAGGGGGCCGATCGTGACGCCGGGCTCGGTGCCGGCGCCGACCGTGAGTTTGGTGACCGCTTGCGCGAGGCGCTCGGCGAATGCGTCGTAAATGCCCGACTGCACGAAGATGCGGTTGGCGCAAACGCAGGTCTGGCCGGCATTGCGGTACTTGTTGGCAATGACCGCTTCGATCGCGCGATCCAAATCCGCATCGTCGAATACCAGCAGGGGCGCATTGCCCCCTAGCTCCAGGGCCAATTTTTTGCTGGTGTCCGCGCATTGTCGGTAAAGCTGTTTACCGACGGCGGTGGAGCCGGTGAAGGAGAGCACGCGAACCTTGGGGCTTTGACAGAACACTTCGCCGGCCTCGCCCGCGCGCGTCGTGGTCACGACATTGAATACCCCGGGCGGCAATCCCGCTTCGTATCCGAGTTGTGCCAGCGCGAGCGCGCAGAGGGGCGTTTCCACGGCCGGCTTGGCCACCATCGTGCAGCCCGCGGCGAGCGCCGCCGCCGCTTTGCGGGCGAGCATGGCGATGGGGAAATTCCAGGGCGTGATCGCGGCGGCAACCCCCGCTGCTTGGCGAATCGTAAAATAGCGCTTGGCCGCGAACGCGGTAGGAATGACGTCGCCGTAGGCGCGCTTGGCTTCCTCGGAGAACCAGTCCAAAAAGCTGGCGCCGAAGGCGGTTTCGCCGCGCGCTTCGGCGAGCGGCTTGCCTTGCTCCGCCGTCATGATTTGCGCCAGCGCCTCTTGATTCGCCAGGATCAGCGCGCTCCAGCGCTTCAAGATGGCGGCGCGCTCGTGTGCGGTCTTCGCCGACCAAGGGCCCAAGGCCTGCGAGGCGGCCTCGACCGCCGCTTCGATTTGCGGGCGCGACAAGTCCGCCACATTGGCAAGCGGTTCACCGGTGGCCGGATTGACCACGGCAAATTGCTGCTCTGAGCTCAGCCACTGTCCGTCGACGTACGCGGGGCCTAAGTCTTGTAATCGCATTGGTTGTTCACCCAGGGTATCAGGCGTCCAGGGCCGCAATCACCGCTCGAGCGGTGACCTCGCTCACGCGGACATTGGATTCTTCGGTGACGCCCGCAATGTGCGGCGTCAGGATCAATTTCGGAATGTCTTTGAACACCGCCGCGGCGGCGGGGCTCAACGGCTCGGTCTCAAACACGTCGAGTGCCGCTCCGCCCAAATGACCGCTGGAGAGTGCCGCGGCAAGCGCCGCTTCGTCAACGATGCCGCCGCGGGCCGCGTTGATGAGAATCGCGCCCGAGCGCATCCGTTGCAGCGCCGCCGCGTCCAGCATGCGGCGAGTTTGCGGCGTCAACGGAGTATGAAGGCTCACGACATCGCAGCGGGAGAGGATCTCCTCGAAAGATTGCCGCGCGACATTGACCCACGCGACATGATCAGGGGGCAAGAAAGGATCGAATGCGGCGACTGTCATTCCCAACGCCGCGCCCTTCATTGCCGTCAGCCGAGCGATCGCACCAAAGCCGATCAAACCCAGCCGTGCGCCGGACAGTTCGCCGCCGATCAGTTCCATTCGAGGCCATTCGCCGGCGGCCAGGCGACTGGTCGCATACCAGGCGCGGCGCCGCAGCAGAAGGGCCGCCGTAATCACATACTCCGCCACCGACAAGTCGTTGGCGCCGCTCGCAGGCCTGACGAGGATCTTGCGGGCCGCGCAGGCATCGACATCGATGTTGTCCAGGCCGACGCCCAGACGTCCGACGACCTTCAATCGTGGTGCGGCACTGAGCAACGGAGCGCGCACCTGGGTTCGGTTGCGGACCACGAGCGCTCGACAATCGGCCAAGGCCGCCTGCAGGCGATCTTTTTCGTCCACGAGCGTGGGATCGTAGAGCACATCACGGCCGTGCAAGACCGTGTCGATGGCGGCTTGATCCATGAATTCGCTGATCACGATGTCGCTCATCGGAGGACTCCGCGCTGCGCCAATTCAACCAGTTGTGTATGCAGCTCGGGTGCAATCCCGAGCCCTCGCCGGAGTGCAGTCTCACGGCTCGCCAGCCGCCGATCGCCCGGCAGGCGAACGCCGGCTTCGCCCGCGACGGCAGTCAGCACGGCCGTCATGCGATCTGGGAATTCCGCTCCGGAAAATGCCGCAGGGTCGAATGCAATCAAGACTTGACCGACGCTCGGCGCGGCGCCGCCGGTGTCGAGAAAGGAGCTGGCTTCCCAACCGAACTGACCACCCGCCAACGCGCCGCACAGAATCTCCACCATCAACGCCAGTGCAGCGCCTTTGGCGCCGCCCGCGGGCAGCAAAGCTCCGGCGAGCGCCGCATTCGGGTCCGACGTGGGCGTGCCGTCTGCGGCGGTCGCCCACGCGACGGGAATGTCGCGACCCGCTTTTTGCGCGGCGACAATCTTGGCGCGCGCGACCAGTGACAAGGACAGGTCGATCACCAACGGCGCCCGGCCGGGCAACGGTGCGGCAAAGGCGAGTGGATTGGTGCCCAGCATGGCGCGCTTGCCGCCATGAAAGGCCATCGCCTGCGGCGTATTCGAGACCACCAGCGCGATGAGGCCGTGATCGGCGAGACGTTCGACGCTGCGTCCCGCCTGCCCGATATGATGCGAATGAAAGATCGCCGCGCTTGCAATACCACACTCGGGCGCCGCGCTCAGCAGACATGCGATCGCCAAATCGAGTGCGGGGTAGGCAAACCCAAGTTTCGCGTCGATACGAAACACACCGGAGCGGGTTCGAAACGCCTCGGGTTGCGCGGCTCCCGCGATCTTGCCGGCGGCCAGTTGCGCCGCGTAGCCCGGCACACGCGATAGACCGTGCCCCGCTTGTCCATCCATCTCTGCCGCGATCAATGCGGCGGCGGCCGCCTTGGCGTTGACGTGCGAGGCGCCGCTTTTTTCGAGCGCGCGGACCACCAACCCTTCTGCGTCGGCAGGTAGCAAGGTAATCATAGGAAAAACCCGCGAAACTCAGGCGCTGCGGTACAGCTTTGTCATGACGAATTCTTTGTGCCCGAGCGCCTCCGCACAAGTGAAGCGGCCGTTCGACGTGCTGATGATGTGCTGGATGAGCTGATCGCCGGCCTGATCAATGGTCAATTCGCGCCGTACGATTCCCGACACGTCCAAATCGATGTGCTCGCTCATCGTACGTACGGTGCGTGGGTTGCCGCTGACCTTGATCACCGGCATGATCGGATTGCCGATGACATTGCCCTGACCGGTCGGGAAAATATGCACGACATAGCCCGCGGCTGCCTGCAACGTGCAACATTCCGCGGCCGCAGACGAAGTGTCCATGAAGTAAAGCCCGGCACCTCGTTGCGGGATTTCCGCGGGCGCGAGCACATCGATGTACTTGACCTTCTTGCCGATCTTTTCCAGGTTGCCGAGCGCTTTCTCTTCGATGGTCGTGAGGCCACCCGCAATATTGCCCTTGGTCGGTTGGCTGTCGGATAGATCGGAAGTCTTATGGGCTTCGATCACGTCTCGTTGATAGGCCGACCAAGTCTTCATGAATTTCGCACTGATTTCCGGGGAGACGGCCCGCGCCGCAGCCAAGTGCTCGGCGCCCGTGAGCTCGGAAGTCTCGCCAAAGCAACCGTACAGACCGAGCGGCACCAATTTGTCGTACATGCTGCCGACGGTGGGGCACGAGGCAAGTCCGGTTGTGGTATCGCTCTCGCCGCATTTGGCGGCCACCCACACTTCGGTCAGCGGGCATTCTTCGCGCACCTTCGCGGTCGCGAGATGCACGAATTCCTTGGCCTTGCGCGAGGCGGCGGCCACCGTTGCAATGTCGCCATTGCCCTCGATCCAAAATCCGGCCACGGGCTTGCCGGTCTTCGCGATGCCATCCACGACCGTTTTCGTCCAATGGGGCTCGATGCCGATCACGATGCAGGCGGCCACGTTGGGATTCGCACCGGTGCCGATCATGGTGCGAAAGTGCAGTTCCAAATCCTCGCCGAATTGCAGGCGGCCGTAGGCATGCGGCAACGCAATGGTGCCCTGGATATGGGCGGCGACCGCTTCGCAGGCGGCGTTTGAAATATCATCCAAGGGAAGGATCGCGACATAGTTGCGGACGCCGACGCGGCCGTTTTCACGGCGATAGCCCCAGACGGTGAGATTTGAGAGATTCATTTGAGACTACCAGCGCTTGGTTTTCAGGTTGTGGGTATGCACGTGGTCGCCTTTGCGGATCGCCGCGACCACCTTGCCGATGTCTTCCCCATACTTGATCACCGTATCACCGACGGCGAGATCCTTTAACGCGACTTTATGGCCGATGGGGACGTCTTGATTGCTGCGGGCGTGAATTTCGCTGTTATCTTCGGTGATGACGCATAGCATGTCGGTGCCGGCGCTCAGGTTTTCGACCACCACGACGCCCACATTGTCGCGGCGGTCGTGAATCAAAAGCTGGGGTATGTTTGCCATAAGTTTCCAAATGGATTCCGCAAGTCTTATATTAGATATAAGATTACAGACTGATATGAATAATTCAAGTGTTCCCGGAAAAAAAGGCGCCGTCAGTAGGCGCGCCGCACTGCGCAGCGCACGCTGGTTTGACAGCGACAATATCCGCGGTTTCGCGCATCGCCAGCGTACTCAACAGATGGGCCTGCGCCGCGAGGAATTTCTCGGACGGCCGGTGATCGGCATCATCAATACCTGGAGTGAAATGAGCCCCTGCCACATCCATCTGCGCGACCGCGCAGCGGCTGTAAAGCGGGGAATTCTGCTCAATGGCGGCTACCCGGTCGAATTGCCGGCGATGTCCGTGGGCGAGGTGATGGTCAAACCGACCACCATGCTGTACCGCAACTTTCTGGCGATGGAAACCGAGGAGTTGTTGCGCTCGCACCCCATCGACGGCGTGGTGCTGCTCGGGGGCTGCGACAAGTCCGTGCCGGGACTGCTGATGGGCGCGATCAGCATGGGACTGCCCACGATTTTTTGTCCCGCGGGTCCGATGTCCAACGGGCAGTGGCGCGGCGTCAAGACCGGCGCAGGCACCCATACGAAGAAGTACTGGGACGAGTATCGCCTCGGAAAAATTACGGCCGACGATTTGATTGAACTCGAATCGAGCATGACCCGCTCGATTGGCACCTGCAATACCATGGGCACCGCCTCGACCATGACCTCCATCGTCGATGCCATGGGATTGACGCTCACCGGCGCCTCGTCGATCCCCGCCGCCGATTCCGCGCATGTACGGATGGCGTCCGCCTGCGGCGCGCGCATCGTGGAAATGGTCGACGAGGATCTGCGCATCTCAAAGATCGTCACCGCGGACGCCTTTCGTAACGGCATCGTGACCTATATGGCGCTCGGCGGATCGACCAACGCGGCGGTGCATTTGATCGCCATGGCAGGCCGGGCGGGCGTGGCACTGGGATTGGACGACTTGGGTGAGGTGGCACGCAAGATTCCGGTATGCGCGAATCTGTTTCCAGTCGGCGACCGCTTGATGGAGGATTTCTTCTTTGCCGGCGGTCTGCGGGCGCTGCTCGCCAAGCTCTCCGCGCATCTGGCGCTGGGCTGCACGACGGTGGAAGGGCGCACGCTCGGCGAAGCGGTGATTGGGGCCGAATGCTACGACGACGATGCCATTCGTGGGATGGATAATCCTGTGGTGCCGTTGTCGCGCGGCTGCACCTTGGCGGTGCTGCGCGGCAACTTGTGTCCCGACGGCGCCGTGCTCAAGTCGATTGCCGCCGATGCGCGCCTGCTCAGGCACGAGGGACCGGCATTGGTGTTCGACGATCACGCCGACATGTCCGCGCGCATCGACGATCCGGCGTTGCCGGTGGATGCGAACAGCGTACTGGTCCTGCGCAGCGCGGGTCCCGTCGGCGGCCCGGGCATGCCGGAATGGGGCAATCTACCGATTCCCAAAAAAATGCTGGCGCAAGGCGTGCGGGACATGGTGCGCATCTCGGATGCGCGCATGAGCGGCACGCACTTCGGCTGCTGCATCGTACACGCGGCACCCGAATCCTTCATCGGCGGGCCCCTGGCATTGATCAAAACGGGCGACCGTGTGCGCTTGGATGTGCCTGCGGGCAAGCTCGATATGCTGGTTGACGAGGCTGAACTCGAGCAACGCCGCGCTGCGTGGCGTGCGCCGGTCTCGGCGTATCAGCGATCCTACGCGGCGCTTTACCAAGCCCATGTCGGCCAGGCCAATACCGGTTGCGACTTCGATTTTCTCAGCGGCACGGCACCGACGCCCGAGCCGCCCATCTATTGACGGAGAGGCCATGATTCCCAATCGTTTCAAAGCAAGTCTTATTCACCCGCCCGCGCAACCGCTGTTGGGCACTTGGTTCATGTCGGCGGCGCCCGCCGTGGCCGAAGCGTTGGGACATAGCGGCTTCGATTTTCTCGTCATCGACATGGAGCACAGTCCCATCGATATTGCGGAGACCGTCGCGCTGTTGCGCACGGTCGCCGGCACGCCGGCCGAATCGTTGGTGCGCCTCGCCTGGAACGATCAAGTGCGCGTGAAGCAAGTGCTGGATGCGGGCGCACGCAATCTATTGTTCCCGTTCGTGCAAAGCGCGGCAGAGGCGCGTGCCGCGGTGAGCTACACGCGCTATCCGCCGGAGGGCGTGCGCGGCGTGGCGGCGGTACACCGAGGCTCTGCGTTTGGACAGGCCAAGGATTACTTGAAGAACGCCAGCAGCGGCATCGCCGTGATCATCCAACTGGAGACACCGGAGGCCATCGAGCGTCTGTCGGAAATTGCCGCGGTTCCCGGCGTGGACTCTCTGTTTGTCGGTCCCGGCGATCTGTCGGCCGCGATGGGACGAATCGGTGAAGTCGCGCACGCGGATGTGCAGGCGCTGATCGCCAAGGCTGCCGCCGGCGCGCGCGCCGCGGGTAAACCCATCGGCATCGTCGGCCCCAATCCTGAGATGGTGTCGCGATTCCTCGACTACGGTTACACCTGGGTGGCCGTGGCCTCGGATCTCGGCATGCTGACCGGGCGCGCCGCCGATTGGATCGGCACCCTGCGCAAGCGCGCGTCGACCCCGCCAGTCGCGGCCGCCTACTGAGTTCGGCGGTGCCTCGCTTGCGATTGTCGTTCGATGAGTGGCGCGCGGAAATTGCGCCGCACATCGGCGGCAGCATTCTGTCATTGACACACGCGGGTCGAACCGTCTTGCGTCCAACGCCGGAGGAAGCGGTCGAGACGGGCGCCGTGCGCCGCACGGCTTGTTTCCCGCTGGTTCCCTACGCCAATCGCATCGCCGATGGCCGATTTCGTTGGGACGGCCGCGCGCATCGTTTGGTCGAGAACTTTCCTGCGAGCCCGCATCCACTGCACGGCGTGGGCTGGCGGCGCGCGTGGCACGTCGTTTCCGCCGACGAGTGCTCATGCGTGCTGCGGCTCGAGCATCGGCCGCGGGGCGACGAACAACAGGATTGGCCGTTCGCGTTCGATGCCGAGCAGAAGATTTCCTTGGGTTCAGGCGGCTTGAGCGTGAAATTGTCGGTGATCAACAGCGATGAGTCTGCGGCCCCGTTGGGGCTGGGCTTGCATCCCTTGTTCCCGCGGCGGGGCAGTGAGCGACTGACTTTTAATGCGGCGGGCGCATGGCGCAACGGCTCGGACATGCTGCCATCGTTGCGGGTTAGCGGCGGTCTGTGGGAACACGCTGCGGGTCAATCCATCGACGCGCAAGTGCTCGACAACGATTTCTTCGGTTGGGAGGGCGTGGCGCGGATCGAGGCCGAAGGTGCCGATCCGATCCGCATCAGTGCAAGCGCCATTTTTTCCTCGTTGCGCGTGTTCACACCCGCGGATAAGGATTTCTTTGCGATCGAACCGGTGAGTCATTCCACGGATGCCATCAATCGCAGCGGCACAGCGGAGCTTTTGCGCATGCAACCGGGTGCGGGTCTGTCAGGCACCATGAATATCGACGTGGGCGCGTCTTGAGCGGCGCGTTCGAATTGATTCTCGATGCCGGCTGTCAATTGGGGGAATCTCCGGTTTGGTGTGTGCAGCGCGAGCTGCTGCTGTTCGTCGATATTACCGGCAGGCGTCTCTTGAAATTCAATCCTGCCTCGAGGGCGCTGGAATCTTGTGCGATTGAAGAGGACATCGGATGTGTCGCGCCGAGCGGGGGCGGCGGATTCGTGGCCGGCTTGCGCTCGGGAATTTGGCTCTTGAATGAGAAGGGCGAAAAGCAGCGCATGCTCGCGGCGAACCCAGAGGGCTCCCGGGTGAGCCGCTTCAACGATGGCCGGGTCGACTGCGCCGGTCGATTTCTGGCGGGCACCGTGGATGAGGCCAAGGCGGGCGGCGGCGCGGCGCTGTATCGCTACGACCGGCGCGGTCTCATCCGCCTCACAGATGGATTGATCACCTCGAACGGCCTGGCGTTCTCGCCGGACGGGTACACGCTTTATCATTCCGACACACCGCGATTCACTGTCTATCGATACGATTACGATGCGTCCTCAGGCGCGGCGGAAGATCGGCGGGTGTTTGTCGAGCTCAAGCCCACGGCGAGCGATCGTGGCCGGCCCGATGGCGCAGCGGTCGACGCGCAGGGCTGCTACTGGACGGCGTTGTACGAGGGCGCCCGCGTGCAGCGCTATGATCCGCAAGGCCGCCTCATGTCCGAGCACGCCGTGCCGGTGCAAAACCCGACCATGCCGGCATTCGGCGGCTCAGATCTAAAAACTTTGTTTGTCACCACCGCTCGTGATGCCGCAGGCTCCGGCGGCGGTTTGTACGCAGCCGAAGTCGATGTTCCAGGACTAGCGACTTTTGTTTTCGACCCCACCGTGTAAGCGCCGCCATGAACACACCCTATGATTCGGTGAAGTATCGCTCGCTTGAAAACCGCTCCGTGCTCATTACGGGCGGTGCTTCCGGTATCGGCGCGTCGCTGGTCGAGGCCTTCGCAGCCCAGGGATCGCGCGTGAGCTTTTTGGACGTGGACGTCCAGGCAGCAGTAGCGCTGAGCAATCGCACCGGCGCGACATTCATTCACTGCGATCTGTTGGATATCGCCGCATTGCGCGCAGCGATTCGCGCAGTCGAAGCCGAGCAACAGGGCATCGCCGTGCTGATCAACAATGCCGGCAAGGATGACCGGCAGGAATTCAAATCGATCGAGCCCGAGGCGTGGCGGCGGCTGTTGGCGCTGAATCTCGATCATCAGTTTTTCGCCAGCCAGGCCGTTTCGGCCGGCATGGCGGCGCAGGCAGGCGGCTCGATCATCATGATGGGATCGGTGTCCTGGATGCGCGGCAGGCCCGGCATGGCCGGCTATACCACCGCAAAGTCTGCAATTAACGGCTTGACCCGTACGCTGGCGCGCGAACTCGGCCCTTCGGGAGTTCGAGTGAACTGCATCGTGCCGGGCGCAATTTTGACCGAGCGGCAACGCAAATTGTGGCTGACACCTGAGCTCGACGCGCAGTTTGTGGAGTTGCAGTCTCTGAAATTCCGCCTGACGGCGCAGCATGTCGCCCAGATGGCGTTGTTCTTAGGCTCCGATGAAAGTGCCGGATGCACCGGCGCAAACTTTATGGTCGATGCCGGCCTTACGCAGAACTGAATTCAGGTCAGGTTGACCGCGTACACCAGGTCGTGCGACTTGACGCGGCTCAAGCGCCACTCGACTTTGCGTCCCTGCAGCGACAGGGCAACTCTATCGATTACGAGAATCGGCGCGCCGACCTCGATCTGCAGCCTTCGATGATCCTCGGCGGTCGCCAGCTCGGCATGGACTTCTTCTTGGGCACTCACGATGTTGATGCCGAAGTCGGTCTGATACAGCGAATAGAGCGTATTGGGGAGCGAGCCTCTCTTTTCGATGGCGGGGAAAAATTTGACCGGCAATACGATGATTTCGTAAATCGCGGGACTGGCATCGATGAGCCGCGTTCGCGAGATTTCAACGACACGTTCCGAGCGATCGAGATCAAGCTTGCTGCGCTCGATGGTGCGGACCGACCTGACCTTCACCGACTCGGCGACGCGTTCGGGCGTCAGGCGCTTGCCGCCAGGGCGAGACAGACGAAAAAAGCGAAACAGCGAGCGCTCTTGGGTATTTTCGGCGATATAGGTGCCTTTTCCCTGGCGCCGCTCCAGGAGTTTTTCAGCGGTGAGAGCATCGAGCACCTTGCGCACCGTGCCCTGACTGACCCCCAGCTCCTTGGCCAGATTGAGCTCGCTGGGCAAAGATTCCCCGGGCCGCCAAGTCCCCTTTGCGACCTTGCTGACGACGATGTCATAGACCTGTCGGTAGAGTGGACGATAGCCGGGAGTTTCTGTCACAAGCGTTGGCCTCCTTGTGCGACTAGACTACCGGTATTGGTCGGTTTTTGTAACTGAGTTATAAGGCCGCGGAGGAATCTAGGTTCCGCCCGAGAGATCCACGGTGGGTCCCAGCTCGCCGAGCACCGTGGGAATCAATTCCGAGACGGTGGGATGGATATGGACGGTGTTTTTCAGAGTGGTATAGGGCACTTTCGCGGCCATGATGTCGATGATGGAGTGAATCGCCTCATCGGCGCCGACACCGAGGATCGAGGCTCCCAGAATCAGGTTGGATCGCGCATCAACCACTACTTTCATAAGACCCCGGGTTTCGCCTTTTTCGATCGCCCTCGCGACCTTTGTCATCGGTCGACTGCCGATCCGAATCGCGCGGCCTTGCGCCAGGGCGTCGCGTTCGGTGAGTCCGACCCGGCCTAGCGGCGGATCCACAAACAGGGCATAGCAGGGAATCCGATCACTCAAGCGCCGAACTGGATTCCCTTCGAATAGGTTGGCAGCCACAATTTCGTAGTCATTGTAGGCGGTATGCGTGAAAGCACCCTTGCCGTTGCAGTCGCCCAATGCCCAGATGCCGGGGACATTGGTGCGTAGCTCATCATCGACCGTGATAAACCCGGCGTGATTGGTTTCCACGCCGGCCTTTTCGAGACCCAAGTCATCGGTGTTGGGCGCCCGCCCGACTGCCATGAGGACATGAGAGCCGGTGATTTGCGGCGCACCCACCGAACACTGCACGTTCGCGGTCACCGACTCGGCATCCTGGGCGAGTTCGATGCACTCGGCCTCGAGCCGTAGCTGAATACCCTCCGATTCGAGCGCGGATCGGATCGCCTCGGCCACTTCCGGATCCTCGTGGGGCAAAAGCCGGGACTCTTTCTCGATCACGGTGACATCGCTGCCAAAGCGCCGATACATTTGCGCGAATTCAAGGCCGACGTAACTTCCGCCGACGATAACCAGATGCGCCGGCAGCTCCTCGAGTTCGAGCAGCGATGTGCTGGTCAAGAACGCGACACGGTCGATGCCGGGGAAGGCGGGGCTGCGCGGTCGACCGCCCACGTTGATAAAGATCTGCTCAGCAGTGAGTGTCTTTCCGTCGACACTGACCGATCGCGCCGATTCGAACCTGGCGTGACCTTCGTAGACCGCGCAGTTCCGCAGGCCGCGAAGCCAATTCTTCAAGCCGTTTCTCGACGCATCGACGACTTGCTTCTTTCGAGCCTGAACGGCACGCATGTCGACGGTGACGCTTGCCGTAGGAAGTTCGATTCCGTAGCTGTGTGCGCGGCGTGCATCATAGGCAATGCGTGCGCTCGCGATCAATGTTTTGGTCGGAGTGCAGCCGGCGTTAACGCAGGTGCCACCAAAGAATTTGCGTTCAATGATCGCCACCGACTTGCCGGCACCGGCAAAGCGTGCCGCCAAGGAAGGGCCGGCCTGGCCGGCGCCGATAACAATGGCATCGTATCGGTGATTCATCGCGCTGGTCCCGGTCGGAAGAGGGCTGCGATTATCCTATTTTAGCGCCGTCAAGTCCCTGTATCGGAATGCTGTCGATAGGGATCTGAAGCTACAAGAATACTGATCTGAGCAAGGCGACTATGGCCGCAACTGCCGAAGGTATCCAGAATGAAAACGCACATCCTCGCCACCACTCTCACAGCCGCCGTCATAGCCGGCATCAATCCCGCTCGCGCCGGCGAGGCGGCGCAGGCACCCGCTACCCGGACCGACGCCGCACCGAAGCAAGAGATCCGGCTCGAGCGCGTCACACCGTCATACTGGCGCGTAACGTTTGATAACCCACCATTCAATCTTTTCGGCCCCGAAACCATTCCTCAGCTGAACAGCGTCATCGCCCAGATCGAAACGGATCCGGGCGTCAAGGTCGTGGTGTTCTCGAGCGCGGTGCCGGGCTTTTTCCTCACGCACTACGACTTTGTTCCGCCGCTCTCGGCGACGACGGACATTCCGCCGGGCGTGACAGGTCTACCGGCGATACCCGACATGCTGGTGCGCCTGAGCCGCGCGCCGGTCGTATCCATCGTGTCAATCCGCGGCCGTACCACCGGCGTCGGCGGCGAGCTGTCCCTCGCGAGTGACATGCGCTTCGCCAGCCGCGAGAAGGCGGTCCTGTCTCAGTGGGAAATTGGCGCCGGGTTGGTGCCCGGCGGCGGCCCCATGGCGCGCATGCCCCGCTTGATCGGGCGCGGCCGCGCACTGGAAATTTTGCTGAGCGGCGAGGACATCTCGGGTGATCTGGCGGAGCGCTATGGCTACGTCAACCGCGCGCTGCCCGACGCCGAACTGGACTCATTCGTGGACGCTCTGGCCCGGCGGATCGCCGGATTCGACAAGCAGGCCATCGCCGCCATCAAGCGGCTGGTCGACATCCCGACTCTTCCGTCCGACATCGAGATCGGCGCCGAATGGGACGCGTTCCTCAACTCGGCGCACCGTCCGCAGGCTCAGCAAAAGATCAAGCGCCTGATGGAGAAGGGTCTGCAGACCAACCCCGACGTCGAGAAACGTCTGCCGTACTACACCGGTACGCTCGCCCAATAGCGGCGGCACGACGCGCAAAGGAGTCACGCAACATGTTCAAGTACAAGAGACCGCTAGCGATGGCGGTTGCAGCAGTGATCCTCTTGACGTCGGCGGCAGCCACCGCTGACGACGCCGCGCTGGTAACCGAGATCGTGGACACCTTCTACAAGATCTACGGAACTCATCCAGGCTTCCGCGTCAATCACGCCAAAGGCATCGTCGCGGAAGGCAGCTTTGTCGCCACGCCTGGCGCGTCGGCACTGAGCCGCGCCGCGCTGTTCGATGGCAGCAGAATTCCGGTGACCGTGCGCTTCTCCAACGACGGCGGCATTCCGACCGTCCCGGACGGCGCGCCCTCCAACCCCAAGGGCATGGCCATCAAGTTCCACCTGCCTGGCGGGGGCGAAGTGGACATGGTGATACTGGCGGTGAAGTTCTTCCCCGTGGCCACCGGAGAGCAGTTTCGCGATTTGCTGGTGGCCATCAGCGAGAGCCCGCCCGATGCACCCAAGCCGACCAAGCTGGATCAATTCTCGGCCAGCCACCCGACCTTCCCGGCTTCGTTCGGCTCCGCACCAACACCGAACAGTTTTGCAGAGCAGGAGTATCACGGGATCGACGCCTTCATCTTCGTCGACAAGGCGGGACACAGGCAGGCAGTGCGCTACATCATGACGCCGGAAAAATCCGTCCGTCTGACTGCCGAGGAAGCGGCCAGAAAACCTCCCAATTTTCTGGTCGAGGACCTGCCGCAGCGGATCGCGCAAAAGCCGGTGGTGTTCCATCTCAAGGCCCAGCTCGCCGCGCCGGGCGATCAGACGCAGGACCCGAGCAAGCCCTGGCCCGATGATCGCCAAGTCGTGGACCTCGGCGTGCTGACGCTCGACAAGCCCGCAGTCGACAGCTTGGAGGCGCAGAAGACCCTGCTGTTCCTGCCGAATCGCCTCGCCGATGGAATCGAGCTTTCCGACGACAGACTGCCGGTGATCAGGTCCGAGGTCTACGTGTCGGCGTTCGCGCGGCGCGCCAGATGAGCGCCGGAACGTCCGAAATGAATGCACGGACTTCCCTAATTGATGCGCTCGCCCGCATGCCGCGCGTCGCGCTGGATGATGCGACGACGCCGATCCAGCCGCTGAAACGCATCGAAGAGGTGCTGGGCCCAGCATTGAACGGCGTCAGGCTGTACGTCAAACGCGACGATCTATTGGGCCTCGGTGGCGGCGGCAATAAGCTGCGCAAACTGGAATATCTGATGGGCGACGCCGCAGCGAAGGGCTGCGACACCATCATCGCCACCGGCGGAATACAGTCCAATTTCACGCGCGTCACGGCTGCGGCCTGCGCGCGACAAAGGCTCGCCTGCGAGTTGGTTCTGGTGCCGCTCGTTCCGCAGACCGATGACGACTACGAACGGAACGGCAACACGATACTGAACGATCTGTTCGGCGCGAGCGTCCACGTCTTAGGTCGAGGTGAGAATGCCACCGAGTTTGCCAGGCGCCGTGCGGAGGCACTCACCGCGCAAGGTCGACGGCCTTATCTGACACCGGGCGGCGGCTCCAATTCAATCAGCGCCCTGGGTTACGCGCGGTGCGCGCTCGAACTGGACACCCAACTCAAATCGCAAGGGCTCGATGACGCGTTCATCGTCATGGCCAATGGCAGCAACGGTACCCACGCGGGGCTGCTCGCCGGCTTCAAGGCGCTTGGCCGGTCGACGCACCAGCTATGTGGATTCACGGTTCTGGCGGAGGTGGAGATTAGCCGCAACAGCACGCTCGCCATGGCCAACGGAACTCTCGAGCTGCTCGGTGCGAGTGATCGCTTGGATATCGACGATGTGCGAATCGCCGGTGATCAGCGCGGCCGAGGCTACGGCCTCGTCACCGACGCGATGATTGAGGCGGTCCGGCTCATGGCCAGTTGCGAAGGGCTTCTGTTGGACCCGGTCTATTCCGGCAAGGCCTTCGCCGGCGTGATCGGCGATGTGCGCTCAGGCCGCTATCCAGCGGGCTCATCAATGGTGTTCTTGATGACCGGTGGAACACCGGCGTTGTTCGCCTACCGAAGCGCTTTTGCACGCAAGGACGCCCGATGACCGCCGGTCACGCCTCAGTCGTATCGATCGACCATGTCCGATCCAAATTCACTTTCCCGCAAAGTTCGATTACCTGGAGACGCCGATGAGCAAGGTACTGATTCTTTATTATTCCACCTACGGTCATGTCGAAAAATTGGCCGCCGCCATGGCCAGCGGAGCGCGCGAAGCCGGCGCCACCGTCGATATCAAACGCGTCCCGGAAACCGCACCCCTGGAGGTGGCCAAGGCCGCGCACTTCAAGCTTGAGCAGATCGCTCCCGTTGCCAAAATTGAGGATCTGGCCGACTACGATGGCATCATCATCGGTGGGCCGACCCGGTTTGGTCGGATGGCCGCACAGATGACCGCCTATCTCGACCAAGCCGGCGGGCTCTGGGCGAAGGGCGTGCTCAACGGCAAGGTCGGCTCGGCCTTTACCTCGACCGCCAGCCAACATGGTGGTCAGGAAATGAATCTTTTTTCGACCATCACCAATTTACTGCATTTCGGCATGGTGGTCGTCGGCTTACCCTACAGCTTCGGTGGGCTGACTGAGCTGGGCGAGATCACCGGTGGTACACCCTACGGTGCGACGACCATCGCAGGCCTCGATGGCAGTCGCCAGCCGAGCAAGAACGAACTCGACGGAGCGCGCTACCAAGGTCGCCACGTCGCCTTAATCGCCAACAAAATCTTCGGCTAGACCGGCAATTTCAGGAGTCTTAAACATGCCAACCACCAAAAATGCCGTCGCTCCTGAGCAGCGCCTGAAAGAGTTGGGTATCAATCTGCCTCAACCGCCCAAACCGCTGGGCGCCTACGTCGAAACGCTGCAGACAGGAAACCTGTTGTTCCTCAGCGGGACATTGCCCGTGGAAGCCGGGAAGCCTCGATATGTGGGGCGAATCGGAGACGATTTGAGCGTCGAGGATGGGGGGCATGCCGCCCGGTTGGCCGCATTGAACGCCCTCGCGCTCGCCAAGGAGCATCTGGGGTCACTGAATAAAGTGAAGCAAGTGGTCCGGCTGGGGGTCTCCTTGCTCACGGCGCCGGACTTTCGCGATCATCCCCAGGTCGCCGATGCGGCATCGGAATTGTTGGTCAGCGTGTTCGGCCGCGAGAAGATATCGACCCGGCTGGTGTTGGGCATGGCAACGCTACCGTTAGGCCTGTGTGTCGAACTCGAGTTCATTCTCGAGGTCGGTGATTGACCTGTTCACTCCCTGAGCCACAGCGGACTCTTCCAAGCGGCCAGCGCCTCCAGGAAGACCTTCAATCTTGAAGGCAGGAATTTCCGATTCGAGTACACCGCGAAAACGGGTATCTCCGGGGAGGCCCACTTCGGCAACAGCCGAATGAGTGCACCACTCGCGAGCGCTTCGTCACAATAAGTTGACGGCAACAGCCCGATCCCATGACCCCGGGACACGAAGGTGCTGACCGAATTGAAGTCGTGGCAGGCTATCGGCCCGGCGACGTGGACGCGCGCCTTTTTTCTGCCGTTAACGAGGTCCCACTCAGTCTCGTTGTTCCTCGCGCTCAGCATCACGCAATCGTGCAGCTTGAGGTCCGCCGGCTCGACAGGCGCCATCCGGCCTTTCAAGTACGCGGCGGTTGCTACCACATAGCGAACACTCTTTCCGATGCGGGTGGCGACCACACTCGAATCCTCCAACTCTCCGAAGCGAATTGCCACATCAATATTTTCCGCAACGAGATCCAGGAAAAGATTCGTAATGAAGAGATCGATCCGAATCCGCGGCTGAGCTTTCAGGAACCCCGAGAGAAACTTCAGGAAAGGATCTTGACTGAGAATGACCGGCACCGACATCCGCAACATGCCTTCGGGCGCCTTCTGTCCCCGCGTCAGAACTCGTTCGGCTTCCTGCAGAAGGGTCAACGGGTCCCGGCACTGATTGAAATACCCTCGCCCCTGCTCAGTCAGGGTCACCCGTCGCGTGGTGCGCCTCAGGAGCGACACACCGAGCTTCGATTCCAGCACCGATAACCGCCGGCTCACCGTCGAGTTCGGCATCCCCAATGAGTGCGCGGCCCGACTGATGCTCTCGAATTGAGCCACTTTGACGAATATCTGTACGTCGTCGAGATTTGCCATGAGGAGCACTCTGCCATTTTTGGAATTTAGAATCCACAGTTTCCCATCTAATAAATTGCCGTATGCGGCGCGACAATTCTAAACGCGAGATGCGTGATCAGAGCTGAGAACCCCAACGCGGAGACCGATGTGACTGCGAAACAAAAGACCATCATTGTGACCGGAGCCTCTCAAGGAATCGGCGCCGGAATCGCTTCCTTGTTTCTTGACCGTGGCTACAACGTGGTGGGAACTTCTCGCCATATCAGCGGCAAGAATGAGCTGAGGCAATCAGAGCATCTGGCGTTGGTCGACGGCGACATCGGGCAGATCGCCACGGCGGAGCACGTAGTGAAGACTGCGCTCGAGCGATTCGGTTCGGTCGATGCCCTGGTGAACAATGCCGGCATATTTTTTCCGAAGCCGTTTCTGGACTATACGCCTGAGGACTTTCGCGCTTTGTCCTCCACCAACCTCGATGGCTTCATTTACATCACCCAGCTGACCGTCAAGCAGATGCTGTCGCAGAAATCGAACGGGAGCATCGTGAGCATCACAGCCACCATCGCTGATCATCCGCTCGCTGCGCTCACCGCGTCGGTACCGATGATTACCAAAGGTGGCATCAACGCGATCTCCCGCAGCCTCGCGATGGAGTACGCGAAACAGGGGATTCGTGTGAACGCGGTGGCTCCAGGTGTGGTAGCCACGCCATTGCTCAAGGATGTTCCCGGGGAATTCCTGCGCACACTCTCGCCTCTTGGGACAATCGCCGCAGCCAAGGACATTGCCGAGGCCGTGTTCTATCTCACCGAAGCCAGCCAGGTGACGGGAGAAGTTCTGCACGTCGATGGGGGCATGCATCTGGGCAAATGGTAGCTCGTCAACTCCTTGCCACCATTGCCTAGAGTTTCGCCGCGCCGCGGATTTCAAAACTTCAGAAGGTGCAACCGCATGCATAAGCTCGTCAGAGGTCTAACCGCCACCGTCGCCCTTGGAATGGCCACCGATGGATCCGTTCGGAGTGCGCCGATTGAGCAGGCACTGCAAGTCTCGCCCACGGTGTTCTATCGAAACGTGTCGGTTGATGGGGTATCGATTTTTTATCGCGAGACCGGGCGGCCGGATGCTGCAACGCTGCTGCTGTTGCACGGCTTTCCGTCATCGTCCCGAATGTTTGAGCCACTGATGACGCGTCTATCTGCGCGATACCACCTCGTCGCGCCCGACTACCCGGGCTTCGGTCACAGCGATGCGCCCGGCAGCAAGGAATTTTCTTATACGTTTGATCACCTATCTCGTGTGATGGAGCGTTTTGCCGAGGTGCTCGGCCTCGAGCACTATGTGTTGTACATGCAGGATTATGGGGGACCCATCGGATTCCGCGTGGCCATCGCACATCCTGAGCGAGTCCAGGGATTCATCATCCAAAACGCGGTCGCCCACGAAGAGGGGCTCAGTCCGCTTTGGCAGAAACGGAGGGAGTTTTGGGCCGATCGGGCCGCCAACGAAGCGGGTCTACGAGCCAACTTTTCTTCCCTAGCTGCGACACGGCAACGTCATGTCGGCGCGAACCCGAAACCCGAGACAATTGATCCCGACCGCTGGACAGATGAGTTTGCTTTCCTGAGCCGTCCTGGCGAGGACGACATTCAGATCGATCTGTTCTACGACTACCGCACGAACGTGGCGAGCTATCCGGCTTGGGGGACCTGGCTGCGGCAACATCAGCCGGCTACGTTGGTCATCTGGGGCAGGTACGACCCGTCCTTTGTGGTTGCCGAAACGGCCGCGTATCAGCGTGATCTACCCAAAGCGGAAGTCCATATCCTCGATGCCGGCCACTTCGCGCTCTACGAAAAGCCGGACGAGATCGCCGGCTTGGTGAGCGACTTTCTCCGGCGCACGCTCGGCGGCCACGCGGCGCTCAGATAAACATCACTCGTGCACCGAGGCATGTCACTGCGGGACTCGGGATGGCTCCTCGCGGAACTCCGAACGCAGAAGCAGTTGACGCCGCCAGATCGTGGGATTGGTTCCGACAATTCGACGAAAAGTGCGTGAGAAATGCGCCTGGTCGCACATGCCGCACTCCAAAGCGATCTGCGCCAGGGACACTCGTGAATTCGACATCAGTTGCTGAGCCCGGAGCATGCGCCGCTTCATGATGTAGGCAATGGGAGTTTCTCCAAAGGTTTGACGAAAGGCACGGAAGAAGTGGCTCGTGCTCAGCCGAACGAGACCGGCGAGGTCGTTCGCTCGGATGGTCACGTCGAGGTTGTCTTCAATGTAGCATCTCACACGCTTGGCCTGCCACGGTGCGAGGCCGCCCTGCAGGTGCGAACGCTCCGCGGCCGTATCTCCTCGGCTCAGGTCGATTCCGAGCAGTGCCGCCGCGCGCCGAATACATTTCTGCGTGACGCGACGATCGGTGTTCAGCGAGACAGTCGCAGTTGCCAGCAGGCCCGCCAGTATGTCGCTGCCATCCAGCTGCTCGCGACCCGAAGTGTATTCGTCATCGTCACTCGTGCGTGGCGCCACGTCGGAAGCGGCATATTGCGGTTGCTGAAAGATGTCGTTCGAGCTCATGTTTGCCGGTCTGACAGTCCTGTCAACGCTGGACGAACGCCGTGCACCAGCCGCCGGATGGAACCGAGTGGCCGGCGAATATGCTGCATCCCGCGGCCGGCTCGGATGGTTTGCCCTGGTATTGCATGCATACGCCGCAATGCTGGCCGGGCTTGACCGTTGGGTTCTCGTTCGCGCGGGCTTTTGATGCATCCGGCACGAATCCGAGCGACTGTGCGACGGGATCAGCCGGATCGAGCAGGGGCAGGCCGGCGGCCCGCGCAACAGCTGCCCCAAGCGCTGGAATTACCACGGCAGATGCGAGGGCGCACTTTAGAAAGTCTCGGCGGATGATCGTGTACGACATGGGCGGCTCCTTGAAGAGATCGATGAATTAATGTCTCGTTACGCTAGAAATTTCACCAGCTCGGCGTTGACCTGCTCCGCATGAGTCCACAGCACACCGTGCGGTCCGCCTTTCAACTCAACGAACTTGACGTTCTTGATCATCTTCGCCTGTCGTCTGGATGCAGCGTCTGGCGGGAGGATGCGATCGGCATCGCCGTGCAATATGAGTGTCGGTACCGTGTTGCGAGCAATGTCCGGACGGAAGTCCTCGATCCACGCATCGACGCAGGCTCGCGTGCCTGTCGCAGACGCGCCGACCGCGACGTTCCAGTCGCCCTCGACGACCCGAGCGCTCACGAGCTTGCCGCCCGTGACATCGTAGTTGTAGAAGTTGTGCAGAAAATCCATCAGCAGGGCGGGGCGGTCCGCCTTGATGGCTGCTTTAAGACCCTCGAAGACGCTCCTGTCCACGCCTTCCGGATTGTCAGCCGTCTTCACCAGATACGGGCCCAGCGTGCCGATGAGCACCGCCTTGCGGACCCGTTTCGTGCCGTACTTGCCGATATAACGGGTGACTTCGCCCGTGCCCATCGAGAAGCCGACGAGAGAAACCTCGGTGAGATTCAACTTGCTCAGCACCGCGTCGAGATCCGCCGCAAACGTGTCGTAGTTGTAACCGACGGTGGGCTGACTGGATCTACCGAAACCTCTACGGTCGTAGGTGATGACGCGATGACCCGCGGCAAGCAGTGCCGCGGTCTGCTTTTCCCACGACGCGCCGCTCAGCGGCCAACCGTGGATGAGGACCACCGGTGATCCGGAGCCATGGTCTTCGTAGTAGAGTTCGATCGGTGTGGAGTTTTCCTGGCCAACTTCAATGTAACTTCTCATATGCTCTCTCTTTCTTTCAAGGTGTGTCGACTGCGACGATTCGCTCAGTGTCTCGGTTCGAGATGCGTGCGGCAGCAGCGCTGCTGCCATTCCTGCCACGACGAGTTTGAGCCCATCTCGGCGGCTGATGTGGCCATCGGAACTGATCGCCGTCGCCGCAACATTTCTCTCGTTCATGCAATTTTCCCCAATCAGGCGCGGCCGGCGTGTCGCGTTGTGACTTCTTGGACCAGCCATGCGTTGCCGTCGGGATCGGTGAAGGCAAAGAACGATCCGTAGCTCGTGCGCTTCGGGTCGGGGCCGGGAATGCGTGCCTCCACAGGGAACGGTGCGCCGTGCCACATGTCACTCACGGCGATGCCACGGCGACCGAATTCGTCATGAGCCGCCTTGATGTCGGAGACAATCAGCGCCGCCACGCCGGAGCCGGGAGCTGCCCCCGTTACTCCCTTGCCGAACGTGATCGAGCAGCCCGAGCCGGGCGGCGTGAACTGGACGATGCGAACGTCCTTGGCCGGGGCGACATCATCGTCGAGCCTCCAACCCAAGCGCTGATAGAACTCCTTGGAGCGTTCGATGGAGGACACGGGGATGACGTAGACCTCGATGTTCATGGTGACTTGTTTGGTGCCTGTTTGACTCATGTGATTTACCTTTCGCTAACTGGTGGTGATCATTTGCAATTCTTCGCAGCATCGTGCAACGCACGGCGATCGCCGAACATGCGCGCTGTATCCTGCGGAACCTCGTTCTACTGACTGCGCCTCCCGAACGAGACGCCATACGCGGCAGCGCGCACGGCCGGTAGCGGATCATCGGAGAGCTCGATGCCGGGAGTAAGATTCGTGGGCAGAAACAGCAGCTTCTTCTGTACTTCCAAGCTGTCGGGCACGATCTTAGTCAGTGTCAGTACGCCGAGATCGACAACCTTGCGGTCGTCAGGCCACGGTTGGCTCGCATCCTTGGTCTGATCGCCCGGCTCGGCCAAGACCGCCTTCACGTGAAAAACCACCGGCTTTCGCGCGATCCGCTTGGCCAGATCGTCGAACAGATAATTAGGCGACTGCTTGGCGGCCTCTTCGGGCGTAATGTGCACCACCTTCTCCGGCGCTATCACGTAACGCACCGCCTGCCTTTGGCCGTTCTTGTTGACGAAGATGAAAGCGTCAATGCCGTGGTACTCCTCGTCGGCAAAGCTGTCCGGAATGGGGAGCGAACCGATTGCCTTCGGCGCATTCGGATGGCTGCCGAAGAACTGCTCCACCTTATTCGGGTGTGGGGCATCAGGCGGGCTCGCCGTAATCGCCTGCAGCAGATCACGAAAGTCTTCCCCAGTCCCAACCGGGAAGAACTTGAACGAGTTGGTTACCATGTCGGTGGCGGGTGCGCTGGGTAGGTGATACTTGATGGCGATGCCGCGGGGCATCGCGGGCGAGCCGTCGGGTACAGTCGGCATCCCACTGCCATCAGAGAAACGCGCCGTCACTGGAATGTTGCTGCCGTTGAATAGTATCGCGCGGCTGAGTCGGCGAGCTTCGGGGGTGCCTTTGAACGTGCCTTCCACCACGACGCCTTTCGCATGAAAGGCGCGAAATCCCGGATGCGCGCCGTCCACCTTATTCGCCAAATCGACGATCTGCGTCGGTAGCGGCGCGTTGTCTGCAGTGGCCGCAGCAGCGGCCAGCAGAAGCGATACACACATTAGGGACTTCGTCAGGCGGCCGGCATGAGAGCCGGCCACTTCAAAAATAGTCATTGGAGTATTCCTCGATTCATTGCTGTTGCTGTAAAGCACTGGAAGAGATGAAACCAGAAAGTGCGAGTGCGAAACAATTGGACGTTGGTATCGCAGATACTTTCGTATTAGTACGGATGATTGATCATGGACGTCTCTATTGCGGTGGGGGATCGGGACGGGCAGAGTAGAGCCGCGGGGTCTTTTGGTGTATCGGCAAGATTGCCAATTTTGATATCATTATTGCCATGCGCATCCACATCCTGGCTCTCAACGGCGTGTTCGACACCGGCCTGGCCGCGGTGCTCGACGCATTCGGCACGGCCAACACGCTGGCGGAGATGACCGGAATTTCCTCGCTGCGCTTCCAAATGAAGATCGTGGGGCTGCACAAGCGCATCACCACGGCGCGCGGCTTGAGCATGCCGGTGGTGGCAGCCGCGCGTGCGCCGACCCCAGACGCGGTGGTGATGCCTGCCCTGCTGTACATGAGACCGGCGCCGCTGGTGCGGGCGCTCGCCGGCCGCGAGGTGCGCGAAGCGGGCGCGGTGCTGCGCAAATGGTCTGCACGCGGCGCGCTCACCGCGACCGCGTGCATAGGCACCTTCGTGCTGGCAGAGGCGGCTTTGCTTGATGGCGAGGAGGCCACCACGACCTGGTGGTTATCGCCGTTGTTCCGTCAGCGCTATCCGCGCGTACGGCTCGACGAGTCGCGCATCCTCGTGCAATCGAATGCCGTCGTGACCGCCGGCGCGGCGTTGAGCCATCTCGACTTGGCACTGGCTCTGATTCGGCGCGCCAGTCCGGAGCTGGCCGACCTCACCGCAAGGTACTTGGTGGTCGATGAGCGGACGTCGCAATCGATCTACGCGATTCCAAACCATCTAGCCCATGCCGATCCGCTCATACAACAATTCGAACGCTGGGCGCGGCGACGGCTGGCCAAAGGCTTCTCGCTCGACCAGGCCGCGAAGGCACTCGCCACCAGCAAGCGCACCTTGGCGCGGCGGATGCAGCGTGTGCTGGGCAAGTCGCCGCTTGCCTTTTTCCAGGACCTGCGCATAGAGCGCGCGGTGCACCTTCTCAGGACCGGTCACGCCAGTGTCGACCAGATCGCCGTCGCAGTCGGCTATGCAGAAGGCGTAACTCTGCGCGCGTTGCTGCGCCGGAAGCTCGGCCGCGGCGTGCGCGAAATCCGCCACACTCTATAGGGCCAGGTGAGAGTCGATCAAAGAGGTTTTCGTTCGTCCGGCGGAGTCAAATCGATCACTCGCCGCGCAAAGAGGAGGGCGTCCAGCGAATAGTATCCGGGACCGAGCAGGCACAGCGCCAAGGCGTTGATCGTCGCCATGGCGATATATCCGGCGCTTTGGAAGCCGACGTTGCCGCTCATCGGCAGGACGAGGTTAGCGGCGACTGCAAGTAGCGCGACTCCGGGGGTCAATAGCCCGATGAACAAAGCCGCGGCCAGTAGAACCGAGCTTACGAGCAGCCAGGTGGCGAGTTCCCCGCGCCGCGCGTAGACATTGAGGACTACGGCGCACGCGACAGCGATGCGCAGCAATAACAAACCCAGACCGGGCAGACCGCGAGGGAACATGGAGAAGAGCCGTTGCATGCTCGGCAGGTTGCGCTCCGTGAGAACTGCCGGATACCCTAAGAAGGGCGCAATCCGTTTTGCCCTATTTGGGTATGGACGAGGTTACTTTTGGAGTGTAGAGATGACGCTGGCTCACGGTATGTCGTCCATAAGAATACTCATCGTTGACGATCATCCGCTGATTCGGGAAGGCGTCTCGGCGGTATTAAGTGGCCAGGCCGACATGAGCTTGGTGGGCGAGGCGACCACCGGCCGGGAAGCTATCGATTCCTTTCGCCGGTATTTGCCCGATGTGACCCTCATGGACTTGCGTCTGCCGGACATGAGCGGCATCGACGCCATTTCGGTCATTCGCTCCGAATTCCCGGCGGCACGCATCGTCGTTTTGACCACGTATGCCGGCGACGCGCAGGCACTGACGGCACTGAAGGCCGGAGCGTCGGGATATATGCTCAAGAACATGCTGAGGAAAGATCTGCTCGAGACTATTCGCGCGGTGCACGCCGGCAAACGGCGAATACCGCCGGAAATCGCCGCCGATATTGCCGAGCACGCGGCGGAGGACTCACTAACCGCGCGCGAGATTGAGGTACTTCGCGGGGTCGCGGCCGGCAAGTCGAATAAACTGATTGCCGTGCAGCTCGAAATCAGCGAAAGCACGGTCAAGGCGCATATGAAGAGCATCCTGCCGAAGCTGGATGCGAGCGATCGCACTCATGCAGTGATGATCGCGCTGAAGCGGGGCATTCTCGATGTCTAGATCATTCCCGATGCGGGACGCAGCATCCATACTTTTTTTATCAGATCGGCAAGAGTTGTTGCCTTCATCTTGCGCATCGCCCTGCCTCGATGCGCCTTTACCGTGACCTCCGATATGCCCAATTCCCGGCCGGTTGCTTTATTCGAAAGGCCTTCGACCACGAATTCCATAACCTCTCGTTCGCGCGAGGTGAGAATCGCGTAGCGTTGCTGGAGTACCAGGCGCTGTGCCTGGCGCGCCATCGCCACATCGCTGCAATCGATGGCATGCCGGATGGCGCTCAAGATCAGATTGTCATTGAACGGCTTGGTAAAAAATTCTACTGCGCCGGCTTGCATCGCCCGAACCGTCGTGCGCACGTTGGGAAAATCCGTGATGAAGATGATTGGCATGCTCAACTGATCGGCATTGATGCGGGCTTGAACGTCGAGCCCGCTGAGATCCGGAAGCGAATCGTCAACGATCAGGCAACTGGGGACCTGGACCTTCGTTCTACTGAGGAACTCCTGCGCGCAGGCAAATGTCTCTGTGCACCAACCCGCGCTTTGGATCAGCGTCTTAAGTGATTCGCGCACAGCAGCATCCTTGTCCACAACGAAAACCGTTCGCGACGCAGGTTCACGTCCACACTCGATATTCATATACAACTCCTCAACCTGACAAGGGCGTACGCTACCGGCAACACGTCGATTCGCGCATCACGACTTGGTACGTGCTGCAAGTAGTACGAAAGGGGGAGAACGGGTCCCGGCAATGGCAGTATGCTCAGCCTCATTGAGGCATTCTTTTCTCAGCGCCTTGCATTTTACCTTTGCCCGTGCGCGTCGCAGGTCCGGGTGTTAGAAACGTGCGCGCTCTCTTTCCAGCAGCCGCGATTTGGACGTTGATCGGTCTTCACAGTGCGCCGCTATATGCTCTCAATCCCGACCGCCATATCAGCGAGTTGACCCATAGATCGTGGGGCGCAAAAGACGGCGCGCCGAGCTTACCGCAGGCACTGGCTCAGACGCGTGACGGCTACCTGTGGATCGGCAGCCGCACTGGTCTGTTTCGATTTGATGGTGTGCATTTCGAGCACTTCGATTCGTTCGCCGGCGTGAGTCTTCCGTCTATCCCCGTATCGGCGCTGTTCGCGATGCCGGATGGCAAGCTTTGGATCGGCTTTCGCCAGGGAGGTGCCAGTCTCATGGCGGACGGCCGGGTCACCAACTATGGCACCGCCGAGGGCTTGCCCGCAGGCTACGTCAGGGGCTTTGCGCGCGACGGTCAAGGGACCACTTGGGTGGCCACGGACGGCGGTCTCGCGCGCCTCGTAGCGGACCGATGGCATCGCGTCGGAATGGAATGGGGTTATCCCAGCCGGTCGGCGCAGGCCGTGTTGGTGGATCATTCGGGTGCCCTGTGGGTTGCCACGGAAGACCGCTTCCTCGTTCTGGCGGAAGGATCGAAGAAATTTGAGACCACCGACGAACCGCATGCGGGAACCGTGAGCCAGATGGCCGAGTCCCCTGAGGGCAAGATATGGATAGCCGACTCGACCAGGTCTGTGCGGCCATTGGAGCGCCCGCGAAGCGGCAAGCACTTCTCAGGCCCGACGCGGACCGAGTGTATGGCGAGGTTTCCCGACAGCTGGAAAATCGAACCGAGTTGCCGGAGGCCCGATAACTTGGAGATTTACGTAGGGTCAGGCGCAATACGTTTTGATCGCGATGGCGGCTTCTGGATCACGACTCTCGGAGATGGATTGCGGCGCGCGCCCCATCCGGCGCGATTGAAGCTCGAGCCGATCGATGAGTTCGGCAATGCCCTTGAGAGCTTTACCGTCAAGGATGGCCTGAGCGCCGACTACGTGCATTCCATCATTGAAGATCGCGAGGGATCGATCTGGGTCGGGACGCGAGAGGGACTCGATCAATTTCGCAACAGCACCCTGGTGCCCGTTACTCTGGCTCGATCCAGTACCGCATTCACACTCGCGGCGGACAATGACGGTTATGTCTGGGTCGCCGACTTTTCCGAGCATGTTTATCGACTTCACGATGGCGCCGAGATCCATCAGCATCCCTTCCCGGGCATGGCAGTTTATGGCGATCGGCGCGGATCCATCTGGTTGCGCAATTTCGCGAAAATATGCCGTGTCGAGCACGAACGTTGCATCGACAATGGGCTGCCCGCGGGCAAAAAAAATCCCTACCACGACCCAATCCAAATCGCAGCTGACAAGTCGGGACGGCTTTGGGCGTACGTGGATAAGGAGGGCCTGTTCTACCTGGAGAACGGAACTTGGAGTCGCTATGAGACGCCGGCTGAACTTTCGGGGCTGTCACCCATCACCCAGTTTACCGAAGCCACCGGCCGAATCTGGTTTGGTTTCGCCGAAAACAAATTTGCGTCCTTGGACAACGGGTCCATTCGCGTTTACACCGCTGCGGACGGTCTGACGGTCGGGGTCGTTGAGGCAATATTCCCGTCCGGCGGACACCTCTGGGCGGGAGGTTCGGGCGGTTTGGCTTTGCTGGAGAATGACAAGTTTCGATCCATCCGTCCTTCGGATAGAGAGTCATTCACCGACGTCTCGGGAATCATTGAGACAGAGGACGGAAACTTATGGTTGAACGAATCCCGCGGGGTGATTCATATCGACGTCCCCGAATTGCGCAGCTTGCTGAGCGAACATGCGTCCAGCGTACGCTACGGGCTGCTCGACTGGTTCGACGGCCTTCTCGGCTACGCGCTGCGAACCAGTGGAGTCCCCACCGCGCTCCAGGGCACAGACGGACGCCTGTGGTTCACGACAACCCGCGGAGTTGCCTGGCTCGATCCCAAGAGCCTGTCGAAAAACACGTTGGCTCCGCCGGTGGCGATCGAATCGGTCATCGCGGACGGAAAGTCCTATGACCCATCCAATCATTTGCAGCTGCCCGCCGGCACAGCGAAACTGCAATTCAACTATGCCGGTCTGAGCTTGGCCGTACCGGAACGCGTGAGGTATCGCTACCAGCTCGAAGGGCTCGACCGGGACTGGCAGTCATCAAGCGTTCCGGGGGCGGCCTACTACACAAACTTGTCGCCCGGCGATTACAAATTTCGCGTTATAGCAGCCAACAACGACGGCTTGTGGAACACCACCGGTGCGGCGCTGAATTTCCGCGTGCTGCCGGCTTACTATCAGACCATGTGGTTTTACGCGCTGTGCGCGCTGTCTTGCGTGGCGTTGCTGGGAGGTCTGTATCGGATTCGAATACGTCAGGTTAGCTCCCAAGTGCGTGGCCGGTTGGAAGAACGCCTCGCCGAGCGTGAGCGCATCGCCCGCGAATTGCATGACACGCTGTTGCAAGGCATCCAGGGTGTGGTCCTGCGCTTTCAAGCCGCTGCCGATCGCCTGCCCGCGCAGGAGCCGGTGCGGACGGAACTCGAGGACGCGTTGGAGCGTGCGGATCAGGTCTTGAGCGAAAGCCGTGATGCGGTAAAAAATATTCGCGGTTCGCAGGGCGCCGACGCCGAGCTCGCGCAGACTCTGGCCGCCACGGGCAAACAGCTGGCCCAGGGCCATCTCGCGCAATTTCGCGCAAGTGTCGAGGGAACGGCTCGCGAGTTGCATCCGATCGCGCGTGAAGAGGCCCTGCAAATCGCTCGCGAGGCGCTCACCAATGCCTTTCAGCATGCCAAGGCGGAACTCGTCGAGGTCGAAGTCGCGTACGGCGAGGCCGAATTGCACGTGAGAATCCGCGATGACGGGCAAGGTATGAATGATGATGTTTTGCGCACGGGCAGACCCGGACACTGGGGGCTGCTGGGTATGCGCGAGCGAGCGAAGAAGATTCGTGCCAACCTGACGCTCTGGAGCAAGCCTGGCGCAGGGACGGAAATCGATCTTCGCGTGCCGTCGCGGGTTGCCTACCGGTCCCTAACTTTGCGCCGCTTTTGGTGGCGGCTACGCCCCCGAGGATGAACGTTGCGCGACCGCGGCCAGCTTCTCGATCAGATAGTCGCGCAGAACTTCGACGCGCTTGGGTAACGGTCCCTCGGGCGGCGTCACCCAGTAGACCGCACCGAGTGGAATAGACCAATCAGGCAGTAATCGCTCGAGCCGATTGGATTCGAGCGCATCGCGCAAAAAAAACTCCGGCAAGATACCGAGGCCGGTGCCCGCGATCAGAACGGGCATCATCGCATCGCCATTGTTCACACGCAGCGGACCCGAGGGACGCACGCTGGCGGATTTACGACCCTTTGTGAAGCGCCACACCTCGCTGTTCATCGTGTAGCTATAGGCAATGCAGCGGTGTCCGGTGAGGTGGAGCGGGTGTGTGGGTCTTCCGTGTTTGTCCAGGTAAGCGCGCGAGCCGACCAGGTAGCGCGGTATTTCATGCAGCCGCTGAACCCCCAGCGAGGCGCCGGGCTGGACGGCGATGCGGATCGCAGCGTCAAAACCTTCGCCGATCACGTCCGTCATTGCGTCACTCAAATGCAGGTCGATCGATATCTCGGGGAAGGCGGCCAGAAAGTCCGGCAGCAGCGGGGCCACTTGCAACGTGCCGAAGGACATCGGCGCCGCGAGACGCACCAGTCCCCGCGGGGTTCGGGCCTGAGCCCGGGTCACATCCTCGGCTGCTTCGCCCTCCGCCAGGATGTGGGCGGCGCGACCCACCAGCTGTCGTCCGCCATCTGTCAGCTCAAAGCGGCGGGCGGTACGGATAATGAGGCGCGCACCCAGCCGCGACTCAATCCTGCTGATCGCCTTCGACACGGTCGCTTTCGACAGCCGCAACTCGGCCGCGGCGTTGGCGAAGGAGCGACACTCCGCCACCTTCGCGAAAATGGCGAGCCCTTCGAGGTCCGGTAGTCTGGCCATGATTATACATTTCGAAACCTAGGGTTTCGACAGTTTATATTTCTAAATTGATCCGCTGTCCATAAAATCCACTTTGGGGGGAAGTCCTCGGAGAGTTCAATGGATCTGCGAACCCACGGAGTCAGAAAGTTTCCTCCGGCATCACGGTTGCTGGCCTCATCCGCCGGGCTTGGTTGGTCCACCCTATCCGTGGAACTGCGATCGCATGGGGTCTGCGAAGCGCCGCCGATCGTTCCCCAGCATGTGGAGATTTGCTTGGTTGTTGCCGGCAACCAAGACAGTCTCGTCAGGCGAAACGGAGCCGGCTTCCGCCAGGAAGCGATACCGAAAACGGGTGCGATCTGGTTGAGTCCGGCCGGGATCGGTAAGGAGATCATGATCACCGCGCCAATTCCACAAACGATGCATCTGTACCTACCCACAGCGCTGTTCGACCGGTTGAAAGACGATTTCAATCTGCCGGTCGCACCCGCGCATTCAATTCGGCATGCGGTCGGCATCGCCGATGAGGTCATTGATCAGATTGGACGTTCCATGCTCTCTGAGCTCAATGTTGAGAGCGCCGCCAGTCGCGTGTACGCCGAGGCAGCCTCGCTGACGCTCGCGGCCAGACTTCTGCAGAAGCATTGCGATAGCGGGGCATGCGCGCCCATCGATTCCTCGGCGCAGGGTCTCGATTCGATTCGGCTGCGCCGCGTGCTCGACTACATTGCAGAAAATATCAAGGATGACATCACGCTGGTCACGCTCGCCGGCGTCGCCGGCTACAGCCCATTTCATTTTGCGCGTGGGTTTACTCACGCCATGGGTATCTCGCCGCAGCGCTACATAAGCCGCATTCGGCTCGGGAACGCGATGGCGGACCTGACTGCGCGCAAACTGCCGCTAGCGCAGATAGCACTCAATGCGCAATTCTCCTCGCAGGCCAGCTTTACACGGGCATTTCATCGCGCAATCGGCATGACGCCCAAGCAGTATCAGCGCCGTCGACGCTAAGCGCCGAGACGGCGGCCAGCAAGGGCGGTAAAAACATCCGCAAGCATGGGAAAGACGGAGGCAGGCCTCAAGGGTTACGTTTCTTGCACCCGCGGTCAATGAGGGAGCCGATGATAGAACGCAAGCCCTTCGAGCAGCTTGCCAGCGAGGATCTGGGCTGGCTCAAAGCCCGGCGGCACTTCTCCTCTGCCGCGAACGATGATGCATCGCGAAGCTGTTGGGGATGCATGCGCGTTTGGAACGATGAGGAGATCGCGCCCAACACCGGCTTTGCGCTGGAGGTTCATGCCAATATCGAAATCATCATTTATGTGCGTGAAGGTGCGGTCACTCACCGAGATAGTCTCGGCAACGAAGGCAGAATCGAAGCGGGAAACGTTCAAGTTGTGAGCGCCGGCACCGGCATCCGACACGCCGAATACAACCTGGAGGATGCGTCGGCACGAATTTTCCAGATGTGGATCACACCCGCTTCGTCCGGCGGCTCGCCCGCCTGGGGCGTCCAACCGTGTCCCGCGGCCGAGCGTCCTGGTTGCTTCGTGGCAATCGCGAGCGGCATGGACAGCGACCACGATGCACTGCCGATTCGTGCTTGCGCTCGCGTGCTGAACGCCAAGTTGAAGATGGGCGAGTCGATTGAGCATGGGCTTTGCGAAGCGCGGCTTGCTTATCTCGTGCCTTCGACAGGAACCGTTGATGTCAACGGCGTAAGAATTCACCCAAGAGATGGCGTCGCGATCAAGGACGTCGACATGGTCACGATCACGGCTATCGAAGAGGCAGACGTGGTGATGGTCGATGTGTTTTAGCGAGACGGCGGCGATAAAGCCATCGGTGCCTTCCTCACCGAGAGGTTACGGGCGCTCTCGAGCCCGTAACCTCTCATCCTTAGATCGTGACTGTCATTTAGATTGTTGGAGCGTGAGATGCACACCTTCTGCCGCCAGGTTGAATCGCAGGCCCCCGGTTTGAGAGTGCAGCTTGATGACGACGCCCTTCTCGTTCTTGAGGTAGGCGACCGAGCCGCCCTCGATGACCGTCACCCCGGCGGTGGCCGCCGAATAGTTGCCGGTAAGGTCTGCCGGCGTGGTCAGATTGTAGACCTCGCCCTCAGCGTTGATACCCGCTCCGCCGACATCGGCGATTGAGACGCCCGAGAGCTTGAACTTGTACTGTTTTTGGTCTTTGCTGAAGTACAGGGTGCCATGACCCCAGGTGTATCCGATCCCGACAGCGACGGTGCCACCGCTGAGCCACACGTAGGCCGACGGTATGGCGCCCTCCGAGACGGGGGGCGAGGAATCACCGGCCGCAGCCGCGGCGCCGGACAGGACGATAGCAAAGAGACTTAGAAATAACTTGCGCATGGTTTTGATACTCTTACAGGTCGAAAAAAAGCAAACGAATTTGGCGTGTCACTTCCTCGCGTTCGATCGGAGGCAGGAGTGCATCGCCGGAACCATCTTGCCGATCGGGAGGCGGAAAGGCTTGCACCAAATTCTCTTCACTTGGACAAAATTGCGAATCGCGCGCCGCTGCGAATCGCAGCGTGACTCCCGCATGCGTCATTCGCACAACCCGCGTCAAACCAGTGCAAGCCATGAGTCGCGGGAGCGAGCAGCGTATGACCGGCGTGCGGCGCTGTCCGAAGGGATGAAGGCCGCTGTCAGAATTATCCGACACCCGAGTGGGCGCCAGGATCGATATCACCGGTTACGCTTCTGGAAGAAGATCCAGAAGCAAACAGCGCACAAGTACGCGGACAGAAGAACTGAATTGATGGTTTCCTTGTCGTGCTCTTCGTGATCAGCGGCCGCCTTGCGGCACAGGTCGCGGCGTGCCTGTCCGTCTTAGGGCTGGCGCTGCTCGCCGGCTGTGAGCATAAGGCCCCGCCGCCGGCTCCGCCGCCGCCGAAAGTCTCAGTCGTGACCGTGCGAGCTCAAGCGGTGCCGATTACCACTGAGCTTCCCGGACGCGTGGCGGGTTACCGTTACGCCGACGTGCGACCCCAGGTCAACGGCATCATTCTGAAGCGGCTGTTCATCGAGGGCAGCGAGGTCAAGGCGGGGCAGCAGCTCTACCAGATCGACCCGGCGCCCTACCAGGCCAGTTACGACAGCGCCGTCGCGGCGGATGCTTCCGCTCGGGCACTCTGGGAGCGCTACAAGCCGCTGGCCGAAGCCAATGCAGTCAGCAAGCAGGATTACGACAATGCCATGGCCTCGCACCTGCAGGCGCAGGCGGCGGTGGAAACGGCGCGCATCAATTTGATCTACACCCGAGTGCTGTCTCCCATCACAGGACACATCAGCCGCTCGGCGATCACGGAAGGGGCACTGGTTACTGCCAATCAAGCCACCGCGATCGCCAACGTGCAACAACTCGACCCGGTGTACGTGGACGTGACTCAACCCATCACGACCCTGCTGCGCTTGAAGAGCGAAGCGGCCGCGGGACTGCTCAAGAAAAACGAGGCGGGTAAAGCCCAGGTGCAGCTGCGGCTGGAAGATGGCAGCGACTACGCCCACCCCGGCACACTGGAGTTTTCTGAGGTGACAGTGGATGAGGGCACAGGCTCGGTGACGCTGCGTGCATTGATACCCAATCCCGAGCGTCTGCTTTTGCCGGGCATGTTCGTGCGCGAAGTGATCCAGGAAGGCGTGCGGGAGGGTGCAGTGCTGGCGCCGCAGCAAGGCGTCAGCCACGATCAGAAGGGTTCGCCCACTGCACTCGTGGTGGGTGGGGACAATACCGTCGAGTTGCGGAGCATTCAGACCGATCGTGCGATCGGCGATCAATGGTTGGTGACGTCGGGCCTCAAGCCCGGAGACCGCGTCATCGTTGAAGGAATTCAGTCGGCGCGACCCGGTGCCAAAGTGGCGCCCGAGGAGTATCGGCCTGCGGATGAGAAGACGGCGCAACCGCGAGCCGCCGGCGCTCAGGAATCCGCAAAGTAGGCGCCGGCCATGGTCAACTTTTTCATCGACCGCCCGGTTTTTGCCTGGGTAATCGCCATCGTCATCATGCTGATGGGGGCGCTCGCCGTCACGACGCTGCCCATCGCGCAGTATCCGAGTATTGCCCCGCCTGCCATTTCCATTCAAGTGGCCTATCCGGGCGCCTCGGCCGACACCGTGCAGAGCGCCGTCACGCAGGTTATCGAGCAGCAGCTGAGCGCCATCGATCACCTGCTCTATTTCGGTTCCGAGAGCGATGCCGACGGCACGATGACGATCACTTTGTACTTCGAGCAGGGCACCAATCCGGATATCGCCCAGGTGCAAGTGCAGAACAAGTTGCAACTCGCCACGCCGCTGCTGCCCGTCGAAGTGCAGCAGGAGGGGCTGCGCGTCGCCAAGGCCACCCGCAATTTCTTGCTGGTGATCGGGTTCTACTCGACCGATGGTTCCATGAACAGCGAAGACGTGAGCGACTACATTGCCTCTTACGTGCAAGACCCTATTAGCCGTACAGCCGGGGTCGGTGACTATCAGCTCTTCGGCACGCAATACGCGATGCGCATCTGGCTCGATCCGGCGAAGCTCAATAACTACGGCCTGACCCCGACGGACGTCAACAACGCGTTGCAGGTGCAGAACCTGCAGGTTCCTTCCGGCGAGCTGGGAGGGCTCCCCTCCGTGAAAGGGCAGCGCCTCCACGCCACCATTATCGGCCCCGAGCGCCTCACCAGTGCGGAGGCCTTCGGCCGCGTGCTGCTCAAGGTGAACACCGACGGCTCGCAGGTGCGGCTCCGGGACGTCGCGCGCATCGGTCTGGGCGCCGAGAGTTATTCGATCCACACCGAATACAACGGCAAGCCGGCGGCGGGCCTGGCGGTGAAGCTCGCCACCGGCGCGAACGCTCTGGAGACCGCCAACGCGGTGCGCGCCACCATGGACAAGCTTGCGCCGTTCTTCCCGCCCGGCCTCACGCTCGTGTATCCCTACGACACCACGCCTTTTGTGCGCGTCTCCATCGATGAGGTCGTGAAGACGCTGTTCGAGGCGATCGCGCTGGTGTTTCTGGTGATGTACCTGTTCCTGCAAAACTTCCGCGCCACGCTGATCCCGACCATCGCGGTTCCGGTCGTGCTGTTGGGAACCTTCGGCATACTCGCCGCGGCAGGATTCTCGATCAACACCTTGACCATGTTCGGCATGGTGCTCGCCATCGGATTGTTGGTGGACGATGCGATCGTCGTCGTCGAGAACGTCGAGCGCGTAATGGAGGAGGAGAAGCTCTCGCCGAAGGATGCGACGCGACGCTCGATGGGCGAAATCACCGGAGCGCTGGTCGGCATCGCGCTGGTGCTGTCGGCGGTGTTCCTGCCCATGGCCTTCTTCGGCGGTTCCACCGGCGTCATCTACCGTCAGTTCTCCATCACCATCGTCTCGGCCATGGCACTGTCGGTGTTGGTGGCGCTGATCTTCACGCCTTCATTGTGCGCGACGCTTCTCAAGCGGCCGGTCGCGGAGGCCCACGACCGCGAGCGAGGATTCTTCGGCTGGTTCAATCGCGGCTTCAATCGGATGAATCGCGGTTACGAACGCGGGGTCACTCACGTCACCGGGCGTACGCGGCGTTACTTCCTCGTATACGGCCTCATCGTGGTGGCGATGGGCCTGCTGTTCGTGCGCGTACCGAAATCCTTCCTGCCGGATGAGGATCAGGGCATTTTGTTCGTGCAGGTGGTGGCGCCGCCGGGCGCCGCCAGCGAGCTGACGCAGCGGGCCCTCGATGAGGCGCGCGACTACTTCCTCAAAGATGAGAAGGATCTCGTGAGCGGCGTGTTCACCGTCAACGGCTTCAGCTTCGGCGGCCACGGGCAGAATGCCGGCCTGGTATTCGTGCGCCTGAAGGATTGGTCGGAGCGCAAGGGGAAAACGAACTCCGTGTTTGCCCTGGCGGGGCGCGCCAACCAGCACTTCCACCAGATCCGCGGCGCGTTCGTGGTCGCATTCGCGCCGCCGGCCGCGCTCGAGCTCGGCAACGCGACGGGATTCGACTTCGAGCTGGAGGATCGCGGCAATCTCGGACACGCCGCGTTGATGCAGGCGCGCGGTCAGCTCATGGGATTGGCGAGCAAGGATCCGGCGATCGGCTCGATACGGCCGAACGGCCTCGATGATGAGCCGCAGTACAAGCTCGACATCGACTGGGAAAAGGCGAGCGCGCTCGGGGTGGCGATCGGCACCATCAACGATGCCCTCGGCGCCGGCTGGGGCTCGGCCTTCGTCAATCAGTTCGTCGACCGCAACCGCGTCAAGCGGGTATTCCTGCAGGGCGATTCCGACTCGCGCATGCTGCCGCAGGACTTGGGTCTCTGGTATGTGCGCAACGGTGCGGGCCAAATGGTGCCCTTCTCGACCTTCGCCACAGCGCATTGGATCCAGGGCTCGCCCAAGTTGGAGCGTTATAACGGCACACCGGCGCTGGAATTCCTGGGCACTCCAGCGCCCGGCCGCAGCACCGGCGATGCGCTCGCCGCGATGCAGGCGGCGGTGACGAAGCTGCCCAAGGGCGTGGGCTACGAGTGGACCGGCCTCTCCTTCGAGGAGGTACGCTCCGGTTCGCAGGCGCCGGCGCTGTACGCCATCTCGCTCACGGTCGTGTTTTTATGCCTCGCGGCACTGTACGAGAGCTGGTCGGTTCCTTTCTCAGTGATGTTGGTGGTGCCGCTCGGCATCATCGGCACCATCAGCGCCACGCTCTGGCGTGGACTGGGCAACGACGTCTTCTTCCAGGTGGGTCTTCTCACCACGGTGGGACTGTCGGCCAAGAATGCAATCCTCATCGTGGAGTTCGCGTTGGAAAACCACGCGCGCGGCATGCATTTGATCGAGGCGACGGTGGCCGCGGCCCGCCAGCGTCTGCGGCCGATCCTGATGACCTCGATGGCCTTCATCCTCGGCGTGCTGCCGTTGGCGATTGCCACCGGGGCGGGCGCCGGCGGGCGCATCGCCATCGGCACCGGCGTGATCGGCGGCATGCTGACGGCCACGGTGCTCGCGGTGTTCCTCGTACCGGTGTTCTTCGTGAGCGTGCGCTCGGTTTTCGGCGATCGTCAAAGGCACGAGGCGCCCTCGTCGCCACCGCAGCCGGCGCGGTCCGCGCCGCCAACGTCGGGGAGCTAGAGGTGGCTCGCCGCAGCACCTATTTCCTCGCAGTGGCGCTGGCCACGCTCCTCGGCGCCTGCACCTTGGAGCCGCACTATCATCGTCCGCCCGCGCCGGTGCCGGCGCTGCAAGGCGGCACCGCCGCTGAGCCGGTCGCTGCCGACATCGGCTGGCGTGAGTTCTTTCCCGATCCGCAGCTTCAGCAGCTGATCGCGCTGGCGCTGACCGATAATCGCGACCTGCGCGTCGCGGTTCTGAATGTGCAAAGCGCCCAGGCGCAATACCGCATCCAGCGTGCCGATCTGTTTCCGACCATTGACGCGAGCGCCGTCGAGCAGGTGCAGCACATTCCTCTGCGTGTGCTGACAGCTGGACTTCCGCCGGCCGTCTTAGCCGGCGCCGGCCCTTTGCCCAGCGGCGGGGTTACCGAGCACAGCTATAACGTCGGCGTCGGGTTCACGAATTTCGAGCTGGACGTTTTCGGCCGCCTCCGCAGTTTGAACCACGCAGCCCTGCAGCAGTACTTCAGCTCCGGCGAAACGAGGCGCAGTGTGCAGCTCACGCTGGTGGCGGAAGTCGCCGCCGCCTACCTCGCGGTGTGCACCGATCAGACCTTGCTCGACATCACGCGTGACACCTTGAAGAGCCAGGAAGATTCCTACGCGCTGACCCAGAAAATGTTCAACGGCGGCACCACCACGCAGCTCGCGGTGAGCCAGGCCGAGACCACGGTCGACACAGCACGCGCCAATCTTGCGCAATACAACCGGCAAGTGGCGCAGGACCGCGATGCGCTGGCGCTTTTGCTCGGCGCGCCGATCCCGGACGGAATCGATTTTTCCCGTGGGCTGAACCGCGAAAACATGGTCGCCGAACTCGAGGAAGGCATTCCCTCGGACGTGCTGGTGCGCCGGCCCGATGTCCTGGCAGCCGAGCATCAACTGATGGCCGCCAATGCAGAGATCGGCGCGGCGCGCGCGGCGTTTCTGCCCGCGATTTCACTTACCGGCAATTTCGGCACCGAAAGCACGCAGCTGTCGGGTCTGTTCAAGGCCGGTTCGCGCGCGTGGACCTTCTCCCCGCAGATCAGCCTGCCGATTTTCGCGGGCGGCGCCAACGTCGCCACCCTACAAGCGACCAAGCTCGCGCGCGATACCGCGGTGGCGCAGTACGAGAAGGCGATTCAGACCGCCTTCCGCGAGGTCGCTGATGCACTGGTCGCGCGCGGCACGCTCGATGAGCAGCTCGCGGCTCAGCAAGCTCTCGTGGACGCCTCGGCCGTCGCCTATCGGCTGGCCGACATGCGCTACCGGGGCGGGGTCGACAGCTACCTGACCGCGCTCGTCGCGCAGGTCTCGCTCTACAGCGCGCAGCAGCAGTTGCAAACGGTGCGGCTCTTGCGCCTGCAGAATCTCGTGACGCTGTACAAGGCCCTGGGTGGAGGACTGCGCGAGCACACCGCGACTGCTTCGAACTAGGCTCGCGTCGGTGTAATGTTGAGCTGGGCAAGGGGGGAACTGGCATGGCGGAGACGGTAGCAGCCGGAGGCGAGCCCTCGACCACCGCTGCGCATCCGTGGATCGCGGAACTGTTGCTGCGTTTGCTGGGCGCGGCGCTGCAGATTCTCGCGACCTGGGCGGTGGTACGTGCACTGACACCGGAGGAGGCGGGGGTTTATTTTCGCGGGTTCGTGATCTCCTTAGGCTTGAGCACGCTGCTGCGGGGCAAGTACGAGATCTATTTGGCGCAGCACATCATTGGGCGGCGCGCCACGAGCAGCGGCATCCCCAACGGTGTTCTGTTGATGCAGATCGCGCGGCGCATGCTGCTGCGTTCCAGTCTCCTCTGTGCCGCTCTTTTGGTTGTGATGGCCGATCTGGACATCCAAGCCCCGCAGTTGCAAACCACATTGCAGACCTATCTGCCCTTCGTGCTCGCCATCCCCTGCGTCAGTTTGTCCGGCTTGTTGGGCGAGGCATTGCGGGCGGCCAATCGGACGCTCGGCATCGTCGTGGCCGCCTATGCCGTAAACCTCTCCATTCTTCTTGCGGTGCTGCTCGCGCCTTCCGATGCATCGCTCGCGCTGTACTCCTGGGCGTTCCTGCTCGGAAGTCTCGTTTCTGTCGGAGTCGCCGTGGCGCTCGCCTGGCGGGTCTTCCCGGTCGCGCGAGGCCAGGGCTACTCATTGCCGATCGGCCGCGCAGCACTGGAAGGGGTGGATTCTCGAGAATTGATCGGCCTGGCGCGTGGGTTGCTGCTGTGGGGACCTCTGTGCGTCCTGGCGGTCTGGGCGCCGCCGCTTCAGATGGCGCAATATGCCGTGGCCGCGCGCACGGCACTGATCATGGACATGTTTCTACCGGCGTTGAACCTGACCGGCAGTCGCGAAACCTTGAAGGCGGTGCAAGCGGTCCAAGCGCCGCGGCATCTTCTGCTCAGGCAACTCGCGGCGGCGCTGCTCTACAGCTCAGCCTTCGTGGTGCCGCTCTTGGTGTTGGCCCCGGCAACCCTGGCGCTCTACGGGAAGCCGTACGATTCGCAGTTGTCAGTGTATGCGCTTCTTCTTGGGGTGCAGTGGGCCAATGGCGTCGGTCGCCCGGCGGTGCGGCACGCGGTCGTGGAGTGGGACGCACGGCGGATCGGTGTTGCCATCGGATCCGGCGCCGTGGCGGTCGTGCTGATCTGCGCGCTGGGCGTGAGCAGCTACGGTGCGCTGGCCGCCGCCGCGGCTTCGCTCATCGGCGCCATCATCTTCAACGGGCGAGCGATCGCCATGGCGCTGTCGAGACGGGCGTGAGGTGTCACGCCATCCCGATGCGCCGGTACAGAACATAGTCGCGGCTCGTCCGCAAAAGCGGTCAAAACAATCGCAAGCCTGGGTAAGACGCGAGTTGCGCCGCGTGCTTACATCACCTTGTTTTTTGAGGGAGGTCAACCGAAATGAACAGCGTCCAAGAGTATCGGTACTTTGCTGGTGGCCGCACGCCCATGGCAATGCTGGTTACGTTTGTACTCCTCCTTGGCGCATCGTCCGTTCGCGCGTCTCCCTCGGGCACGCCCAGCGACTCAAGCGATGGCGACTGGGTGTATGTCGACCATGACCTCGCGGGGACGCGCTATTCCCGTTTAAAGGAGATCACGGCGAAAAATGTAGCGCAGCTCGTCAAGGCCTGCGCGTACTCATTTCCGGACAAAGAGCCATCGCAAACCGCCCCGATCGTGTCGGCGGGCAGGATGTACCTGACGACGGCGCACCATACCGTTGCGGTCGATGGCGCGGATTGTCACGTGATCTGGTCGAGCGCATGGACGCCCCGCGAGCACGAGCCCGCGAACACGCATCGCGGTGCGGCGCTCGCCGACGGCAAGATCATTCGCGGTACGGATGATGGCTTTCTGATGGCGCTCGACGCCAAGGACGGGCACACGCTTTGGGTCAAGCAGATCGCCGATCCAAAGGAGGGATTTTTCATCAGCATGCCGCCGCTGGTGCACGGCAATCTGATCTACATCGGGCCGGCGGGCGCTGAGACGGCTGCGCACGGCTGGGTGGGCGCGTTCCGAATCAGCGACGGCGAGCAAGTCTGGCGTTTCAATATCGTGCCCGGCGATGGCGAGCCGGGCGCCGACACGTGGGGGCCGGATCCCGCGGCTCGCAAATCCGGCGGAGGCAATATCTGGACACCCATGTCCTTCGACGAGAAAAAGAATCTGCTGTACGTGCCGGGCGGAAATGCCGCACCCGATCTCTACGATGACAATCGCCCGGGCGAGAATCTCTATACGAATTCGCTCATTGCCTTGGATGCCGCGACGGGTCATCTGGTGTGGTACCGCCAATTCGTACCGCACGACGTCCACGACTACGATGTCTCGCACGTGGCGCCCGTGTTCAAGACTGCAATCGGTGGGGCGACACGCGATGTCATTGCCAGCACGGGCAAGGACGGACTGTTGCGGCTGGTGGACCGGGACTCGAAGGACATCATCTATAGCGTTCCATTTACCACCCGCGCGAACGTCGACGCCCCCATCACCACGACGCCGGTGCACGTTTGCCCGGGAACTCTCGGAGGGCAGGAGTGGAACGGCTCCGCCTACTACGCCAAGGAAAACATGCTGATTGTGCCGGCGACCGACTGGTGTGCGGCGTTCAATAAGGATGCGACGGCGCCGGATCCACAGAAGGAACACACCCACGCTTTTTACTTCGGCGGGGAAACGAAGTTTGATCCCTGGTCAGCCGCCCGGGGGCGACTCACCGCGTTCGACGCTTCCACCGGTCATGAGAGATGGCGCTATGACGCCGCGAAGCCGTTGATCGCCGGCGTCACCGCGACAGAGGGCGACCTGGTTTTCGCCGGCGAACTGAACGGCGACCTGCTCGTATTGGACGCCAGATCCGGCAAGGTGCTACTGCGGCGCGAGCTGGGTGGCCCGGCCGGTGGCGGTGTCGTCACCTACAATGCGCGCGGCAGACAAAACGTCGCCGCGATTTCGGGCTACGTCGGGGTATACAACCTGGTCGCCCCTGAAATTGGCGGCGGCAATACCACCGTTACCGTGTTCCGCCTTCCGGGGAAGTGATATCGGCGGAAGATGACCATGAGCTTAGGCAGTGCGGCTAGCGTGAGTTCGCCGGCCTGATTTTACCTCAGCAAGGACCGATAACCATGAATGCCATCCGCTACGTTCCCTTCGCCGGCCGCCTGTTGATCGGTCTGCCTTTCGCCATGAGCGGCCTCAGCAAACTTGCGGCCATCGGCCCGACCACCGACGCGATTCATGCCGCGGGTCTGCCGCTGCCGTCGTTGGCTCTTGCCGTTTCCGTGCTGGTCGAGTTGGGTGGCGGCCTGTTGCTCGTCGCGGGTTTTCAAGCCCGCATCGTCGCAGCCGTGCTCGCCCTGTTTTGTCTGGCGACGGCGGTCTCGTTCCACAGTAATTTTGCCGACCAGAACCAAATGATTCACTTCCTCAAGAATGTGATGATGGCGGGCGGACTGCTGCAGATTGTCGCCTTCGGCGCGGGTGCCCTCAGCATCGACAACCGCGGCGCGAGGGGCGGTGCGGCGGACCCGGTTCGCTCGTGATACAAAACCTGATGAAGCTGGATAGCGCGCGCTAACGCGGGTTCGCGCGCCGCGGTGACCCCGGCGCGATCATTTTCAGACAAGCGGCGGCAATTCGATAAAAGTATTCCACTCCCATGCCTCGTATTCTAGTTTTTTACCCAAACAACACCGGCCCGTGTAGACATGACCGATTCCGGTCTTTCAAGTGGACGTCTGTTTGTGCTCGACCTGAGCGGCGGTCGCATTTTCTCGCTCAATCCCGATGGCTCCGACTCAAAGACTCTCGTCACCGGATGCCGGCTTCCCGATGGACTCGCGATCGACCTGGCTGCGGGCCACATCTACTGGACCAACATGGGCGTTCCGCATGAGAATGATGGCTCGATCGAACGCGCTGATCTCGACGGCCGCAATCGCCGATTCATCATTCCCGAGGGCGGTACGTTCACGCCGAAGCAACTGCATCTCGAGAAGCGGGGCGGCAAGCTCTATTGGTCGGACCGCGAAGGCATGCGCGTGATGCGCGCCAACCTCGATGGCTCGCAGGTCGAGACACTCATTCAGACCGGCGAAGGCGAGGGCGCCCGCCACGATCCATCGAACTGGTGCGTTGGGATCAGCGTCGATCCGATTCGCGGCCAGATATACTGGACCCAGAAGGGTGCCGATGACTCCGGGCACGGGCGCATCTTTCGCGCCAAAGTCGATATGCCGCGCGGTCGGACACCGACGAACCGGCTCGACGTCGAGGTCTTGTTTGAAGGGCTGCCGGAGCCGATCGATCTGGAGCTCGATCTTAAGCATCGCATCCTCTACTGGACGGATCGGGGCGATCCGCCGCGCGGCAACACCGTGAGTCGCACGCCGATCGACGGCCAGCTCAACCAACAAATCGTGCTCGGCCACTTGATGGAAGGTATCGGCATCGCACTGGATGTGGCAGGCGATCGTATGTTCGTCACGGACCTCGGCGGTTCGGTCTACTGCGCAAACCTGGATGGATCGGAAAAGCGTCCCATCGCGATCGCTCAGGGAAATCTTTCGGGAATTGCCTACGCCGGGAGACTTTGAAGTCCATCCCGCGAGAGCCACACAATCTCGTCCCGCAAAAACATCGATGGCCCCCCGTTAAGGGGATGTATCCGGTTATCGGTAGTTGATTAGCTATTAGGCCAGGCGAGAGCGCAAAATGACGATTACGCGCAGAGAGGCGGTCCTGATGAATAAGGTGAGCACGAAAGACGGCGTGGAGATTTTCTATAAGGACTGGGGCAGCGGGCAGCCGATTGTGTTTTCGCACGGCTGGCCTCTGTCGGCGGACGACTGGGATCCGCAGATGATGTTCTTTTTGAACAACGGGTTTCGCGTGATCGCCCACGATCGCCGCGGTCACGGCCGCTCGACTCAGACGGCCACGGGTCACGACATGGATCACTATGCGGACGATCTTGCGGTCCTGACGGAGCATTTGAACCTCAAGAATGCGGTGCACGTGGGTCATTCCACCGGTGGGGGCGAGGTTGTGCATTATCTTGCGCGTCATGGCGAAAGTCGGGTGGCCAAGGCCGTGCTGATCTCCGCGGTCCCGCCGATCATGGTCAAGACGCCGGCAAACCCCGGTGGTCTACCGAAAGAGGTGTTCGACGGATTCCAGGCACAGGTTGCCAATAACCGAGCCCAGTTCTATCGGGACGTGCCGGCCGGCCCGTTCTATGGCTTCAACCGGCCGGGTGCCAAGGTCTCGGAGGGGATCATCCAGAACTGGTGGCGCCAGGGAATGATGGGGGGTGCGAAGGCGCACTACGATGGCGTCGTCGCATTTTCTCAGACGGATTTCACGCCTGACCTGAAAAAGGTGTCGGTACCGACGCTCGTCATGCATGGGGATGACGATCAGATCGTTCCATACGCCGACTCGGGTCCGTTGAGCGCGAAGCTGCTTAAGAAAGGTACTTTGAAAACCTACAAAGGTTTTCCACACGGCATGCTGACGACGCAGGCTGACACGATCAACGCGGATATATTGGCCTTCATCAAGTCATAAGCCTGCGCACATCCAGTCGTCGGCCGCGGCCGCAAGTCACAGAATGCCGAGCGCCCGCGCTCGAGCCATTGCACGGGTACGGTTCTTGACGTTGAGCTTGCTGTAGACATTGTGGAGGTGCCACTTGAGCGTACCTTCAGAGACGAAAATGGCTTCGGCGATCTCCTTGTTGCTGAGGCCGGTCTCCAGGCGCTTCAGGATCGACAGTTCTCGCTTGGTGAGATCTTCGCCGACACCGATCGGGGCGCTGCCTTGAACGTCAAGCGTGCACATCGCGCGCTGCAGACGGCGCGCCAGAGGCGCAGCCTCGGAGCCGCGGAGTTCCTCCATGTCGAGTCGGTCGATCAGAGCACCCAGTTCGCGACCTTCATCGAGGAACACGCGAACATAATTTCTCGGAGCCGCGAGGGTGAGTGCGCGACGTAGATCCGCCAAGGCGCTCACCCAGTCGCCATCCTCCTTTTCGGCAATGGCGCGCAGGACGAGCAATTCGACCGTGCGGTGAGCGAGTTCGCGCCGCTGACTCTTTTCGATCTCGGCGGCAAGTGCCTCGATGACGACTCTCGGCGATTGCTTGAGCAAGTAACGCGAGGCCGCACGCAATGCCTTGTCCGAATTCAGCGGTGCAGCGCCGCTGCGGCTCGGCAGTTCGTGAAAATCGAAGCGCGTTGCCACGAGTCTGGCCTCCTCATCATGTCCCGCGCGCGCGAGACTACGGCACTCTTCGGCGGCCAATGACAGGGTCACGCGGCGCCAGCCGCGCTGTTCACCAAGTTCCTGCCCCTCCCGCAGCATCGCCAGTGCGCCGCTCTCATCCTGTCGCAGATGCTGGATGCGGGCCTGCGTCAAATAGGCGATGATCACGGCGTCGGCATGGGCGTATTCGTTCACGCTGCTCGATGCCAACTCGAGATGCGCGAGAGCCTGGTCGATCTCGTCGAACTCGTAAGAGATGCCCGCGAGAAGCGTGTGAAGCAGGCTGATCTGCCCGGCATGTCCATGTAATTTTCGCTTGACGAGTTCGATCCCCCGCGTGCAGGCAAGCCGCGAGTCGAAGTAACTTCCGCGTTTGAAGTGCAGCACGGCCTCCAGATAGGCTGTCCAACTCAAGGCGTAATAGCCTTCGCTTTGCTCGAGCCACTGGCGCGTCTCGGCAATCATCTTGAGTCCCTCATCGATATGGCCCCGTGTCTTGTGTCCAAAACTCAAGACATTGCCCATGACACCTTTGCGCCGTAAGGACGCCTCCGGCCAGCGTGCGAGCCATGCTGCCGCCAATTCGCCGCCACGCATTCCTTCATCGCGTAAGCCGGCCGACATGGCGAGCTGCATTTCAACTGCACAGCGCAACTCGTCGATCCTGCTGGTATCGTGATGGGCTTGCCCCTCGAGACTCTGCAACAGCTGCTGTAGGCGGTAGATCTGCGCTTCATATTCCTGATCCAGGGGGTAGAAAGAGAGCGCAAAGGCGTATTGAATACGGATGACCGGGTAACGGTCGACGTAATCCCCAGGCAGAGCGTGCATCCAGCGCAGGATTGTCTGATGGTACCCGCGGCGAAACACGAGTTCCTCAACGCTGTCGGCGACCCAACGTGTGGCGCGCTCCCATTCCTCGGCCCGGATCAGACAATTCACGGCTTCTTCAATGTGGCCGTTGGCGTGCAGCCACTGTGCTCCCCGCACGAGACACTCCCTGGCTTTTTCCGGCGCGGTTCGGTGATACGTGTCGCGGAAGAATTCACCGACCAGATGGTGAAATCGTACCCACTCCCAGGATCGATCCAACGGAATCAGAAAGAGGTTGCGCGCTCGCAGCCCCAGCAACGCCTCGTCGGCGTCATCGGCATCCGTGACGGCTCGAGCCAGCTGCGCGCAGACGCGATCGAAAAGCGAGATGCGGAATACCATGTCACGAGTTCGCGGATCCATCTGTGTCAGGACCATGTCGCACAGATAGTCGACCACACTCGTATCGGTGCCGGCGAAGTGCTGAATGAATACATTCGGTTCATTTGATCCGGCGAGCACCAGCGCCGCGAGTTCGAGCGCAGCAGGCCAGCCTTCGGTTTTGGTCAGCAAGGTCTGAACGTCCAGCGCTGCCAGGTCGCGCCCAAGGCGGTTTCTGTAGAACTGTGCGACCTCCGCGGCGTCAAATTGCAATTGCTCGGCTCCCAGATCGAGCAACTGGCACCGCACTCGAAGGCCGCTCAGGCGCAAGCCCGTATCCCGGCGAGTGCCGACGACGTACTGCAGGGTTCGGGGCGCGTAGTTGATCAACCAATCGAGAACTCCGCGAACCTCAGGCGACTCGACCCGTTGTAGGTCATCCAAGAACAGCACGATGCGATGTTCGACCTGCGCGAGGTCGCGCGCGAGCGCTTCGAGCATGGACTTCGAGCCGCTCGCGAAGTCGTCGATCAGGTCTTCAGCGACGTCCTTGCCGATGCGCGCGTTGGCCTTCTGCAGGGCCGCGATCAAATGACGCAGGAAGCGAGCCGCGTCGTTGTCGTCTTCATCCAGGGACAGCCACGCGCAAGCGACTCCGCGCTCGAGGAGCCGTGCGTGCCACCGGGCCATGAGAGTGGACTTGCCGTAGCCGGCAGGCGCGCCCACGAGTACCACCGGAAAGATGCCATCCAGCACGTCGCTGGACGCATCAAGCCTCGGCCGCGGCAATGGCTTCCTCGTCCCAGTGGCGGGAAACAGCTTGCCCTCGATTATTGCCGGTTCGTATCGTTTGTCGGTCATAGGCGTCGTAGCGATCTGGACCTATCCAATCCCTAACTTTAGATAGGGGCAACTCGAACCGCTGCGGGGCAAGGTTGACTCACGTCAGTTTGAGAAGTCAAAAGATGGTTCACAGCAAGCAAATTACCTCAAATCCGCCGGCGCGGGCAGCAAGTCGCATCTTCGATGGGGACTCTCGGCCGGTATGAACACCCCCACGGAATCTTCCCGATCTCCGTCCCGTGAGCTTGCCGTGAGCCGCCGAGGTCCATTCTCCCTGCGAACCAACCACGCGGTAATTGATGCTGTGAATCGATCATCCCTCGCCGTTGTCCGGCAGCGCGATTCCGCCGGCCTGAACCAGGACTCTCGCCCGCAACGTACCATACCGCATGGTTCACGCGCGGCACTCCGCGCGCCGGAGATACCGAGCGCACAGTTTTCCCCAAACCTGCTGCTGGTACGCGCTTGGCGCAGTCTCAGCGAGCTGCGCATCGATGATGCCTTGGCGAGCGTCGCACAGTGCGAAGCCGAGATCGCGCGCACCGACGTCCCGGTCGCGTCCCGATCTCTTGAGTTTGCCAAAATCTTGAAGGCCGTGCTGCTTGTCTTGAAGAGCGAGGACACTGCCACGCTGCGCGCGGCGCTTGCCGTTCTCGAGAGCCGTCATCGATCTGGTGGAAAGAGCCCCGCGCTCGCCGCAGCGCTGCGTGTGGGCTACTGGAAAGTGAGAGATTTTGATCGATACTACGCGGTGCCCGCTCATCGTGGTACGCACGGGCTGGCGACGATCATCGAGCCGACGCTTGAAGCGGTGGTGGAGGCGGAACAGCTGCGGCTGGCTGTCGCAACGAGACTCGCACGGAGCGCGCAGGAGCGGGCCCTGAGTCGTTACGGCAAGCGATCGCCCGTGACAGCGCGAGCGGTCGTCGTGCTCGCAGAGCTTCTCTACGAAGGAGGGCATCGCGACGGCCTGGAAGGTCTGGTGATGGAGAGTCTCGCGGCGGTCAGAACCTCAGGGGACGAGGACAGCGCCTTGCGAGGATATCGGGTCCTAGCTCGTCTCGCCGCCTGCCGCGGAGACACGGAGTTTGCCTTCCTCATTCTGAAGGAGGCGCAGGGCCTGGCGGCGGCGCGCTGCTGGACTGGGATGATGGCGCAAAGCTTGATGCTGCGCACTGAGCTTCTTCTCAAGGAGGACCGGACGCGTGACGCAGCGAGCTGTGCGCAGCAAATCGAGACGCTCGCGCGCGACTTTTCCTCAGACGACACGTTGCAGGCGAGCCATGCCCTGGCACATTCGCAGGTACTCATCGCCACCGGAGAAGCGTCCCGGGCCGCGACGATTCTGCGCGAACTTCAGGCGGCAAGCGGCGGCAAGCGCAACAACTACTGGGCCCTGCGATTGTCGGTTCAGCTGGCCGAGGCGCTGCTCGCGTGCGGAGACCAAGCCGAAGGTCGCGCGATGCTCATTCAAGCGCTTCAGGTTGGCGCGCGCGCCGGCGTGTATCAGACATTTGTCGACGCTGGAGCGCACGTGGCCGAGTTGCTGTCGTCCTTTCACCACGCCAACCCGCATGACTGCCGCCTGCCCCCGGAGCTCAGACCGTACATCGGCAGCATTCTTGCGGACCGAGCGCAACAGCGTGAACACGAGTCGCCGGCGCGCACCTCGCGCGTCACCGAATCCTTAAGTCCTCGCGAATACAGCGTCCTGCGCTCCATGAGCTGCGGGCTTTCCAACAAGCGCATCGCGCAAGAGCTGCAGATCGCCCCCGAGACCGTAAAGTCGCACGTCAAAGGCATCTTCATCAAGCTCGCCGTTCAGACGCGGGCTCACGCCGTATCCACGGCGAGCGCTTTGGGGCTGCTGTGAGCACTGCCAACATGCCTTCGCTGGGTCCATCTATCGGTTCCCTGTCGCAGTCTCGGGCCTTTTTCGCACGTCGCCAGGCGGCGGGAGTTTCCCCCGTGATTGCGCGAAATTGCTTGCACAAATGCGCCTGATCCACAAATCCACATCCAAGCGCAATGTCGCTCAAAGACATCTCGGTCTGAAGCATGTACTTGGCGGCCAAGTCGACGCGACGGCGGATTACGAAGGCGTGGGGGGAGTAACCGAAGGTGCCCCTAAAGGAGCGCGAAAAGTGCGCTTCGCTGCGCAATACCAGAGCGCAAAGATCTGCGACCAGAACGCGAGCGGTGATGTGCCTCTCGATATAGTCCACCACCTTCCGAACCTGCCATGGCAGCAAACGTTCTTTTCCATCATCCGCGGCTCCTGCCGTAGATTGTGGATCAACCTGCCTTCGCAACAGCGAGGTTGCCTCGAGTATCGCACCGTGCGCGGCCTGTTCCTGGTGAAGCTGCGCGATGGCCGCATTCAGCAGCGCCAAGACATCGTGCATCCAATCACCCGATCGGCTCTCACGAACCTTCGGACCGGCTTGCGTTTCGCAGGCTTGAGTTTGCATTTGACGCGGCCTCCTATTGAGGAACGGTATCAGCGTCGGAAAAAGATGTGGATCGCGCATTGCAGTGGACAAAATCTCCCTCAATAGAGGGACATCGCAGCAATCGTCGCAAGGATATTCTACGAAAGGGATATTCCATTCAGGATGCGCACCCTGCCGCTACTTTGCGTAAATGCAAGACTCTTTCCTTGCCGACGAAAAGGGTGCTGGCTCGCAATCGCAGCGCTGCTTTGGTGCGGCAGCGCCGCTGCGCTCAATCCTGACCTGACCATCAAAGAGCTGCATCACACGGCCTGGGGTCCGAGCCAGGGCGCGCCATTAGGGGGCGCCATCGCGCTCGCGCAGACGAACGACGGATATCTGTGGATGGCAGGCCCGAGCGGGTTGTTCCGGTTCGATGGAATCGCGTTTGAGCGCATCGAACTGCCCCACGACCCCAAGCTCTCGTCGCTGAGTCTGGTCTCGGCTTTTGCTGCGCGCGGCGGAGGCTTGTGGGTCGGTTTCACGTTTGGAGGCGTCGCGCTCCTCGAGGATGGGCACTGGCAGGTATACAGTGTCGCTGACGGACTCCCGCCGGGATCACCGTGGCAGTTTGCGGAGACGCCGGATGGCACGCTATGGGTCGCGACCGACAGTGACCTTGCCCGCTTCGACGGTGCTCATTGGAAGGCGGTCGGCTCCCGGATGGGTCTTCCCACGAGCAGCGGTCTCATTCTGTTCGTCGACAGTCAGGGCACGATCTGGGCCGGCGGCGGCGAGAACTCATTGTTGTACTCCCTGCACCCGGGCGAGCATCAGTTTCGCAACCAGCCGGTCGCGGCGCCAACGCCGTGGGTCGGCGACAGCATGGCGGAATCGAGCACCGGCACCGTTTGGCTGGACGTGGGTTACAAGTCAGTGCTCGTGGCCCAGAATCCGGCGCCGGGTAAACCCGGCAGGTCATCTCGTGGAGGGCTTCTTTTCGATCGCGACGGTACGCTATGGGGCTCCGCGGACGGCCTGCGCCGCCTCGCCCATCCCGAACACTTAGCCATGGGAACCGCGGTGCACCTCGAGGAAGTCGTGGATGCCTACTCCGACGCCGATGGACTCACCGCGCGAACGGTGTATTCGATGCTCGCCGATCGCGAAGGTAACGTCTGGGTCGGGACGACTCACGGTCTCGACCGTTTTTCCGAGCCAAGCCTGAGTGCCCCGCTACAGTCGGCTGAGAATGTAAAAGTTGTGCCCCGAATTGTCGTTGCAGGTGTAGCTCTTGCCGACAATGTGGGCGGCCTGTGGATCACCAACAGCGTCGATGCGGTGGTGCGCTACCAGAACGGGAGAATGAGCCCGCCTATCATCAAGCAGAAGGTTGAGACTCTGTTCCGTATGCCGGACGGCACCGTGTGGTTCGGAGGCCGCAAGGCCTTGTGGCGTGTGCGGCAAGGACACCTGGATTCGGTCCCGCCGCCGGGCCCGGACCAAGATACGCAGGCGTTGGCGGAAGACAAGTCCGGCGGCCTCTGGGCCTCGATCCTAGGCGGGGTCTTTAGGCTAAAGGACGGCGTGTGGACACCATACGGCGGCATCGCCGGACTGCCGCGGCGCGCCGCGATCACGATCGTGCGAGATCGGAGCGATCGCTTATGGTTCTCCTATTCTGACGGCAGCGTCGCTGTGCTCGATGACGAGCGGGTGCGTACCTACGGCGCGGCGGAGGGACTGCAGATCGGCAATGTGATGGCGAATTATCCGGGTCGGATGAATCATTGGTTCGGTGGGGAGTTCGGGCTGGCGCGGCTGGAAGGGGAGCACTTTTATATCGTCCAGTCGGTGCCAGAGCTGCCTCTCGACGGCATCACAGGCATCGTTGAGACAGCTGACGGCGACCTCTGGCTCAACGGGCGCCCCGGCATTGTTCATATCGCGGCGGCCGAGCTTCAACTCAGCCGCGTTGACCATGCCTATCGTGTGCGCGGCGAAACGCTCGGCGCTTTCGACGGCATCGTCGGCACCGCTTCGACGCTGCGACCGCTGCCGACCGCGATCGAGGCCGCAGATGGGAAGCTGTGGTTCGCCACCACCGGTGGCATCTATGGCATCCACCCGGCGCGGCGGATGCGCAACCGTGTGCCGCCGCCCGTATTGATTCGCGCCTTGACGGTCTCGGGCCAGACGATCGAGCCTGCCGCCGGGTTGACGCTGCCGGTGTACACCACCTCGGTGCGTTGTGATTACATCGGCCTCAGCCTCACCGCGGCGGAGAAAGTACGCTATCGCTATCGGCTGGACGGCGTCGACGCTGACTGGCGCGAGCTGACCGCGGCGCGCCAGGCGCTCTATACCAACCTGCGACCGGGGCACTATACCTTCCGCGTGATTGCGGCCAATAACGATGGCGTGTGGAACGAGGCGGGCGCCTCGCTCGCATTCGTCATACCACCGGCGTTTGTTCAGACCGGATGGTTCATCGTCCTGTGCGCATTAGGTGGCGCGGCCGTCGTGTGGGCTCTGGTCCGCCTGCGCGTCCGCCAGGTACGCCGGCGGCTCGAGCAGCGTATGCAAGACCGCCTCAATGAACGAAGCCGCATCGCCCGGGTGCTCCACGATTCCCTGCTGCAGGGCTTCCAGGGTTTGATGTTTCGACTGCAAGCCGCTCGGCAACTGCTCCCCGAACGGCCTGGCGATGCCGCGAAGTCCTTGGACTCCGCGATGCAGGTCGGTGACCAGGCGATCGGCGAGGGACGCGACGCCGTCCAGAATCTGCGCTCCTCGTCCTTTGACGATCGTGATCTTGCGACTTCGTTGAGCACACTCGGCAGCGAACTCGAGGCGGGGATTGACCAGCCGTTAAAGCCAGAATACTGCGTAGTCGTGGAGGGCAGGCCCCGTGAGTTGACGGCCGTTGTTCGCAACGAGGCTTACCGCATCGCACGCGAAGCGGTCAGTAATGCATACCGACACGCAAAGGCCGGCCAGATCGAGACCGAGGTGACCTTTGGAGATGCCGATCTGACTATCCGCGTGCGCGACGACGGAATAGGGATGGATCCTCAGATCCTCGCACAGGGTCAACGACCGGGCCACTGGGGCCTGCCCGGAATGCGCGAACGCAGTGAGAGCTTTGGAGCCCATCTCCATGTCTGGAGTGATGGAAGCGCAGGTACCGAGGTTGAGCTTCGTATCCCAGCCAACATAGCCTACTCACTGCCTCGTAGGCCCTCATTCGCCGGGCTCAGAAATCTGCTCAGCACCTTCTCTTGACGAGCGTCACGGCGATCTGTGGGGTTACGCATCTATACGATGCGTTTGCGGCCGAACAAGCGGGCATCGACGGACCAAGCCCCAGGCCCCAAGGTGGCGAGCGACAAGCCCAAGGCGGCGAAGACGATCAGCGATAAATTGAATTCGCGTCCAAAAATGATGACGATGATCTGAATCGCGACTTCGGCGACCGCCGCGACCGGCGTCCATAACCCGATCCAAATCAATACCGCTACGCCGCCCACGACACAGCGAGCAAGCAAGCTTGCCGTCCCGGCAAGATCGCCGCCCACATGCGCGACCGCGGCTAGCGAGAGTCCGGTGGCAAAGCGAAGCATCAACAGCCCGACTCCGGGCCACGAATTGGGGAACGTCGAAAACAGTCGTTGCACACCCAAGTATGAGACGGGAATCCAGGTTCGCGATAACCCTCAAAAGGGTGAGATCCGCATCATCCAAGGGCCCGACTAGAGCGAGATGATCCCTCGCTTCAGGCCCAAGGACACGGCGTGGGTGCGGTCTCTGGCACCGAGTTTCGCCAGAACGTTTTTGATATGGGTTTTGGTCGTTTCCTCGTTGATGTCCAGATGCGCGGAAATCGCCTTGTTGGCATACCCGGAAGCAACCAGCTTGAGGACGTCGAGTTCCCGGGCGGTGAGTAGAGCGTGCGCCGTGTGCTTTGCGATCTCGGCGGCGACTTCTGCCTGGATCTGCTTTTCGCCGGCGTACACAACGCGAATGGTATTCAGTATTTCGGTACGAACCAGGCTTTTGAGCACGTAGGCCTGTGCGCCGGCCTTCAAAGCCCGTTGCGCGAGCGCGTCGCCCGCGTACGTCGTGAGAACGATGATACGTGCGGCGGGCTGCTCGGTTCTGATGGAAATGATGGCATCCAGTCCACTCATCTGGGGCATCTGAAGATCCATCAGCGTCACGTCAGGATTGAGTTGCCGGTGGAGTTGCACCGCCTCGTTTCCGTTGGAGGCTTCCCCGACCATTCGCATGTCGGGTTGCGTGTCAATGAGCGCCGCAATTCCGGAGCGCAACAACGGGTGGTCATCTACCGAAAGAATGCGGATGAGGCGGGTGTCGTTCGTCATAGCAAGCGTCGGCCGGGCAAACCCGGCATCAATGCTACGCCAGCTTGCGCGGGCCTGCACGTTCGGCCGTCCGCAGGATTCCACAAGCCGGCCTTCTCTACGTACAAGCGCACCTCGTTCCCGTGGTCTTAAGCTTTGAGACAGGTCATCGCTCGATGCGACTCGGTGTCTCAAAAGGGGTTTATATGTCCGGTCGTGAACGTTTCAGGGTCCAGGTGTTGGGGCGCTTTCGCTTGCTCGCGGGGGATAGCCCCATGATCATTCCTTCACGCTTACGCAAACCGCAGGAGCTGTTGCAGGTTCTGATCGCACTAGGAGGAACCGAAGTGAGCTCGGGCGCGCTGATCGATGCGCTATGGCCCGATTCCGACGGCGACGCCGCCTACCACGCACTCGAGATGGGACTTTATAGGCTGCGTCAGCTGCTTGGCGCACGGGACGCAGTACGCATGGAGGGCGGCAAGGTCAGCCTGAACCGGGAGCAGTTGTGGGTCGATATGTGGGAGTTCGAGGAGGAGCTGCAACATCCTCACGATCCCCAGGCGAGTTGCATCGACAGGATCGGCCGTCTGCGACGCCTCTACCAGGGCCATTTCCTGCAACACGAGCCCGAGGAGCCCTGGGTCTTGAGGACGCGCCAAGACTTGTGCGATCGTTTACTGCGCGCCATCCACGATGCGGCGCGTGAGTGCGAACATGCGCGCCGCTGGGAGGACGCTGCGAACTTATATCGCTCCGGCATCGAACTCGACTCCCTCAACGAGAGTCTGTATCGGGGTCTGATGTTCTGCCACCAACAGCTCGGCGATCACAGCGAGGCGCTGCAGGCCTACAGGCGCTGCCGCGAGTTGCTGACGCGCTTCCTCGGCATACCGCCGAATGCCAAGACGCAGGCGCTGTATCACAGCGTGCGCGAGCGCGCGGCCTACGCAGCGGTCGGGAGCGCGCTGTAAGCACGCGTGAATCTCTCCTAGACCGTTGACCTCGTTCTACGAGGATAGTCACGTTCGGTGACTCGTTCCTGAATGGCGCCATGTCGTGTCTGTCGCCAGGAAGAGGGTGACTCGCCGACGATGCGCCGGAAGGAACGGGTGAAATGCGACTGATCGCTCATGCCGCAGTTCAAGGCAATCTCGCTTAAGGACGCCCCTGTCGTAAGCATCAGTCCTTGAGCGAGCTCGATGCGCCGGTGTCTGATCCAGATGCGCGCAGGCACACCGAATGTGCGCTTGAACGCGCGGCAGAAGTGCCCGATGCTGATGTCGAGTGACGCCGCAAGGTCTTTGATGACGATCTTGCCGGCTATGTTGGCATCGACATGGGCCGCGAGCCGCCGCGACTGCCACGCCGCGAATCCGCCGCGCGGGATTAGTCTGGGGCCTCGGTCGCTGCCTTGGCCCGCGGCCCTCGATCCCGGATGTTGGTCGAGCAGCGCGACGGCACGCGCAATTTGCGTTCGGGTGCCGGCGCAGTCCCCGTCCCGTGCGAAGCAGACCGCCTCGATGAGATGAGCGGTCACCGCCAACAGATCGTGCCGCGCAGGATTGCGCGCCGTAATGGGTGCAGCTTCGCATTCGAACGTAGTCACGCCAATAGTGTGTGCGACTGCCGCGGCGTTCTGGAGTCCCCCGTCCGGGGGGTGAGCGTCGCTAAGCCCCCCATTGGGGGGATTGGGAAGGGTGCGGGACTTCCACAGAATTCCACGCATGTCCCAACCGCGTCAGCCAATACCGATGGAGTTCATGATGCACGCCGCCAGCCCCGATTGCGTGTCCGCGGAGGCCACCAGATCACCTCGCGCAAGCGCAATGTGGCTGCGGGCAATTTCCGTGACCTGCGCCGCGATGTTGATGGCGTCGTGCCACGAGGGGGTGCTCGATCCGCACGGTCCGGTGGGCAAGGCCGAGCGAATCATTCTCTACGATTCGACCGCGATCATGCTGGCCGTCGTCATTCCGGTGATCTTGCTCACGCTGCTATTCGCATGGTGGTTTCGCGCCAAAAATAAACAGGCACGCTATCGGCCCGATTGGGAATATTCCGGTCGGATCGAGATGATTATCTGGTCCATTCCAGCCCTCATTGTCTTATTTCTCGGCGGCATCGCGTGGACCGGGTCACATGACCTCGATCCTCCGCGGCCGCTGGAATCCACGACGGCACCCCTCGACATCGAAGTCATCTCCCTCGACTGGCGCTGGCTCTTTATTTATCCGCATGAAGGGATCGCGAGCTTGAACCGTTTGGTTGTTCCGGCGGGCGTGCCACTGCGATTTCGCCTGACCTCGACGACTGTCATGAACAGCTTTTTCGTACCGCAGCTGGGCAGCCAGATCTATGCCATGCCGAACATGGTCACTCGGCTCAATTTGCTGGCCGATGAACCGGGCACTTTCGAGGGTCTCTCGGCGATGTTCAGCGGCGACGGCTTCTCCGACATGCGCTTTGATGTCGTGTCGACCGACAAAGAGGCCTTCAAGGATTGGGTCAATACGACCAAGACGCAGGGTGGCGTTCTGGATGCGAACTCATTCGAGGAGCTGTCGAAGCCCGCCAAGGTCGACGGGGCGCATACCTACGCGGAAGTAAGCGAGGGTCTGTTCGAGAGAATTTCGTCAAGATCTAGCGCGGCAGTCTCGCCGCAACGAGGGCAATAAAATGTTCGGCAGGCTCAGCTGGGCGGCAGTTCCATTCGATGTACCGGTTGTGATGATCGCCGCCGGGAGTGTGGGCTTTATCATCTTTTGCGTGCTGGCGCTGGTCACGGTCAAAGGTTGGTGGCCCTACTTGTGGCGCGAATGGATTACCAGCGTGGATCACAAGCGCCTCGGCGTGATGTACATAGGCTTGGCGCTTCTCATGCTGGTGCGCGGTTTCTCGGACGCCATGTTGATGCGCAGCCAACTGGCCCTTGCGGCCGGTCACGCACAGGGGTATCTGCCGCCCGAGCACTACGATCAGATCTTCTCGGCGCATGGCACCATCATGATCTTTTTCGTGGCCATGCCGTTTGTCATCGGGCTCATGAACTTCGTGCTGCCGCTACAGCTTGGGGTGCGCGATGTCGCCTTTCCCGTGCTCAACTCCATCGGCTTCTGGTTGACTGCGGCGGGCGTGCTTTTGGTCAACGTGTCACTCGTGGTCGGGGAGTTTTCCCGCACCGGCTGGCTCGCCTATCCGCCGTTGAGCGAGGTCGCGTACTCCCCGGGGGTCGGCGTCGACTATTACCTGTGGTCCTTGCAGATTTCGGGTTTGGGCACCTTGTTATCAGGGATCAATCTCACGACCACCATCTTGAAATTGCGGGCGCCGGGTGTTGGTTACCGCCAAATGCCGATCTTTTGTTGGACCGCGCTCGCCTCGAATCTGCTCATCGTCGCGGCTTTTCCGATCTTGACCGCGACGTTTGCGATGCTGCTGCTCGATCGCTACTGCGGTTTTCACTTCTTTACCAACGAGCTCGGCGGCAATCCGATGATGTACGTCAATCTCATCTGGAGCTGGGGCCACCCGGAGGTGTACATATTGATACTGCCCGCGTTCGGCGTGTTCTCGGAGGTGGTCGCGACCTTCTCGGGCAAGCCGTTATTCGGCCGCCGCTCGATGGTGATGGCGACGATGGTGATCTGCGTGCTGTCCTTCTTGGTATGGCTGCATCACTTTTTCACCATGGGAGCCGGCGCGGACGTGAACGCCTTCTTCGGCGTCATGACGATGCTCATCGCCGTGCCGACGGGTGTGAAGGTTTTCAATTGGCTGTTCACGCTGTACGGCGGCCGCATCCGCTTCACCACGCCCGTCTATTGGGCGTTGGGGTTCATGGTGACCTTCGTGATCGGCGGTATGACCGGGGTCCTGATGGCGATCCCCCCGGCCGACTTTGTTCTACACAACAGCCTGTTTTTGATCGCGCACTTTCACAATGTGATCATCGGTGGCGTGGTCTTCGGCGTCATGGCGGGCATCACCTACTGGTTTCCGAAGGCCTTTGGTTTCACACTGAATGAGCGGCTTGGTAAAGCGGTATTTTGGTGCTGGTTTTTCGGCTTCTACCTCGCCTTCATGCCGCTCTACGTGTTGGGCCTCATGGGCGCGACGCGCCGCATGCAGCACTATTCGAACTTGCATTGGCAGCCACTCATGCTCGTTGCCTTGGCGGGCGCGTTGCTGATCCTCTTGGGTATCGCACTGACCGGCGTGCAGCTCGCCGTGAGTATTCGCCAGCGCGAGCGCAATCGAGATTTGAGCGGGGATCCGTGGAACGGCCGTACACTCGAGTGGTCGACTCCGTCCCCGCCGCCGGTGTGGAACTTCTCGCAGCTACCGCAAGTGGACCGCGCAGATGCGTTCTGGGCCATGAAGCAGCAGCGTGGAACCGCGCAGGGCCCGAATCTCAAGCGGACCTATCAAACGATTCACGTTCCCCGCAACAATCCGACGGGCTTCTTTCTGGCGTTCTGTGCGGTATTGCTGGGATTTTCCCTCATCTGGCACATCTGGTGGAGCGCGGGATTAGGTCTTGTCGGCGCGATCGTGGTTTGTCTCAGGCAGGCGTGGCGCACCGATGGCGAAATCGAGATACCCGCGGAAAAGGTCGCCGCCTTTGAGCGGCTCCACGGGCTGAAGGAGGCCGCAGTATGAGTGCCACGGAACAAGCGCTGGTGAGCGGCGATGCAGTGCCGCTCTCGCTGCGGGGTCCGGCGCCCACGCGTGTGGTCGCAGGCTACGGCTTTTGGCTGTTCCTGCTCTCCGACATCATCATATTCGCCGCGCTCTTTGCCGCGTACGCGGTGCTGTCAGGCGAAACCGCCGGCGGCCCAACCGCCGCCGATCTGTTCGATAAGAAGCATGTGCTGATCGAGACCGCGTGCCTGCTGGCCTCGAGCGTCACGTGCGGGTTCGGCTCGCTCGCGGTGCAGAGCGGGGATAAATCCTCGACGTATTTTTGGATGGCGATCACTTTTATCTTCGGTGTGACGTTTCTGAGCCTCGAGGTGAGCGAGTTTAGTCACATGCTCAGCATCGGCGCGGGGCCATCCCGTAGCGCCTTCCTCTCGGCCTTCTTTACGCTGGTGGGCACTCACGGGCTGCACGTGACCCTCGGCCTGTGCTGGCTCATCGTGATGCTACTGCAGGTGGCAACGCTGGGATTCCAGCCCATGGTCAGCCGCCGCTTCTTCTGCTTTGGCCTGTTTTGGCACGCGCTCGACATCGTTTGGATCGGCGTATTTACCATCGTGTACTTGGGAGCACATCTATGAGTACGGACATCGAAGCTCAAGGCGTGGCTCCGGGTGTCAACGTCCACACCCACGGCACGCGCCGAAGCTACCTGATCGGATTGGGGTATGCGGTCGTTTTGACACTGGCCTCCTTTTGGGCCTCCTCAACCGACCTGATCTATTCGCCGGGCGTCCCCATCCTGCTGGGAGTTCTCGCGATTGCGCAGATGGGGGTTCACTTGGTGTTCTTCCTGCACATCTCGAGCGCGCCGGACCAAACCAACAATATTCTGGCGCTCGCCTTTGGCATTTTCGTCGTGGGCCTGCTGGTGTTCGGGTCGATGATCATCATGGCTAATTTGAATCACAACATGATGCCCACGGATCGACTGATGCAGCTGCAGATGCAACGGTAGCGTTGCAGCGGAAACCAGTCACCGCCCATGGCGATCGCCCCCGATGATTCGCTGATAACCGGTCTGTCCCGGCCGGCGTGGCGCGAATATCTTGCGCTCACGAAACCCAAAGTGAGCTTGTTGATCGTGTTCACGGCGATCGTCGGGATGGTTCTGGCCTCGCCGGGGATGGTACCGCTGCCGGCCTTGGTGTTCGGCACGCTCGGAATCGCCATGGCGTCGGGCTCAGCGGCGACGCTCAATCACATCCTCGATCGGCGCATCGATCAACGGATGGCGCGTACGCGGCGGCGGCCGCTGGCGACGGGGAGCCTGCGGACGAAGCAGGCCTTGGGCTTCGCAGGAGTCCTGTGCGTGGGGTCAATGCTGCTGCTATGGCTGTCGGTCGGAAGCCTGTGCGCACTGCTGACCTTCGGCTCACTGATTGGCTATGCGGTCATTTATACCGCCTGGCTGAAACATGCGACGCCGCAAAACATCGTCATCGGCGGCGCCGCGGGCGCCGCGCCGCCGCTGCTCGGGTGGGTTGCCGTGACCCACTCCATCGATGCGCAGGCCCTGGTGTTGTTCCTCATCATCTTTACCTGGACTCCACCGCATTTCTGGTCGCTCGCGATCGCGCGGCGAGAGGAGTACGCGAAAGTGGGCATACCCATGCTGCCGGTGACCCACGGCATTCCGCACACGCGCCGACAGATCCTGCGCTATACGGTCTTGCTCGTGGCGTTCACGCTGATCCCGGTGGTCATTGGCATGAGCGGATCGCTCTACCTGGCGGCCGCGCTGGTGCTCAATGCACGCTTTCTTTACCTGGCCATGGCCCTGCAGCCGGGCGTGCGGCCCGACCTTCCCATTCGCACTTTTCGCTACTCGATCACGTACCTGATGGCGCTGTTTGGCGCCTTCATCGCCGATCACTATTGCAGACTGGCTTTCACCCATTAGGGGGATAGGCCCGTCGCAGGCCTCGCGTCAATCTCGAGGTTGCGGCCCAGTCCATTGCCCCCTGTATAAGACGGAGATTTCAATGAGCAAGAAAGTAGCGCAAGTCGTTGTCGAGACTTTGCAATCAGCCGGCGTCAAGCATTGCTACGGCATCGTAGGGGACACGCTGAACCAGTTCGCCAGCAGTCTGAGCCGCAGTGACATTCAGTTCGTCCACATGCGCCATGAGGAAGCAGGTGCCTATGCGGCACAGGCCGAAGCGCTCTTGATGGACCGACTGACCGCGTGCGCCGGCAGTTGCGGACCGGGCAGCCTGCATTTCATCAACGGGTTGTACGAGGCGAATCGGAATCGTGCGCCGGTCATCCTGATCGCGAGCCAGGTGGTGCGGCGCGAGCTTGGCTTCAATTTCATTCAAGAAGTGAATTTCGAAGACGTCTATCGGGGCTGCAGCGTCTTTTGCGAAATGATCTTGACCCCGGAGCAAGCACTGCGCAAGACCGTCATGGCGTGCCAGGCGGCGATCTCCAAGCGTGGGGTGGCCGTTCTTATTCTCCCCGTGGACGTCGCGGACTCGGATGCGGTCAGCGAGCCCCCGTTTCGTGTCCATGCCAACAAGCCGGTCATACGACCGAGTGACGAGGATTTGGATCGGATCGCGACGCTGCTGGCGGAAGGCACGAACATCACGATTTACGCGGGTTCCGGTTGCGTAAATGCCCACGACGAGGTGGTCGAACTGGCGCAGCGCCTCAAAGCGCCGGTTGCGCATACCTCGCGCGGCAAGGATCAGATTGAATACGACAATCCGAACAACGTGGGCATGACAGGCGTGATCGGGACGGAGTCCGGCTATCACGCCATCCTAAACTGCGACACGTTGCTGCTGCTCGGTACCGATTTTGCCTGGCGGCAATTCTATCCGGATCACGCCAAGATCATCCAAGTCGATATCGATTCGACCCACATTGGCCGTCGCCATCCGGTCGAACTCGGTGTGGTCGGGAATATCAAGGACACGCTTCAGGCGCTGCTGCCGCGCATTGAACAGCGCAAGGACGACACATTCCTCAATACGTACGTGGAACGTCACAAGAAGGCGCTCAAAGCGCAGGCGGGCAGGGCTACGCCCGGTCCCCGCGGCAAAATTCCCGGCCAATATTTGACCTCGATCATCAATCGGCTCGCCAACCCAGACGCCTTGTTTGCAGCCGATGACGGGACACCGCTGGTGTGGATGCTACGAATGGTGGAGGCGAACGGTAAGCGCCGCATGTTCGGCAGCCTTCTGCATGGAACCATGGCCACCTCTGTCGCAAATTGCATCGGATTGCAGAAGGCGCAGCCGGGTCGCCAAGTCATCGCCCTGGCCGGCGACGGCGGGTTCAGCATGTTGCTCGGCGATGTGATCACCACCGTACAAGAGAATGTGCCGATCAAGATAGCGATCTACGACAACGGCAAGTTGGGATTCGTGGAACTCGAGCAGAAGGGCGAAGGACTGTTGCCGGTCTTTACGGATCTTAAGAATCCGGATTTTGGCAAAGTCGCGCAAGCCATGGGCCTGTGGGGCAGGACCGTCACCAAGGCGGAGGACCTTGAAGGCGCCGTGGCCGAATGGCTCGGGCAGCCCGGGCCCGCGCTGCTCAATGTCAAGGTCGAGCCGATGGAACTCGTGATGCCACCGCACGCCGCACCCGAGAATGTATATGGAATGGCCATGTATTCAATCAAGGCGGTTATGCATGGTCAGGCGGGCGATGTTTTCGAAATGATCGGCGAGAATCTCTAGGCCAGGCCCGGTTGGTGCCGCGGTGAACCCGATACTCATTTGTCGCGATTGCGACACGGTGTATCGGGCGATTCCGTTGCGCCGGGGCGATGTGGCCGTGTGCCGCCGCTGCGATGCGGTTCTCGCGCGCTATTTTGGCGCAAACGCAGAGACTGGATTGGCGCTCGTCTGCGCCGCGGCGATCTTTTTTGCCATCGCGAATCTTACGCCCATCTTGAGCATCGACGTCGCCGGAATCGAGACCAAGGCCAATATCTGGTTTGCCGTGCGCTCACTGCAGCAGGGCTGGATTTCAGTCGCTGCATTGGGGCTTGCGATCACAACCTTTCTGGTACCAGCAGTGCAAATTGCGCTTCTGTTCTGGGTTCTGCTGTTCGCGCGCACGGGGCGCCGGCCGCCTGGCTTTGGGCCGATCATGAAGCTGCTGCATCGGATGCGTCCCTGGAGCATGACGGAGGTTTTCTTGTTGGGCGCTTTGGTCGCAATCGTGAAACTCGCCAATTGGGTTCCCATTACCGCAGGGGCCGGCATCTGGGCGATCGCTGCCTTGACGGCGGTGCTCGCGCTACTCGGGCGTTGTGACCCGGCGTCGTGGTGGTCGATTGCCCCCGCGGTCAAGACATGACGGCGCTCCGGCAATCATTCGAACTCGGCTTGAGTCTTTGCCGAACCTGCGGTCTTGCCGTGTCCCGCGCATCTCTCGAGGTTGATCGGCGCTGTCCGCGCTGCCGAAGTCGAATTGAGCACCGCAGGCCCTTCAGCACCGAGATGACGCTCGCCTGGCTGATGGCAGGAATCGTGCTGTACCTTCCCGCGAACCTGTTGCCCGTCATGCACACCAGCGGATTGCTGGGCGATGAGGACAGCACCATCGTCGGCGGAATTCTCGAGTTCTGGCGCTCGGGGGACTGGGATATCGCCCTGTTGATTTTCACTGCCAGCGTCGCGGTGCCGTTCACGAAGTTTATCGCCATCGGTTTGCTGATTTTCACGGTGCGCAAGAACAGCCGCTGGGAGCAGCACCAGCGGACGGTCCTCTATCGAATCGTGGAATTCATCGGCTACTGGTCGATGCTCGACGTCATCGTGGTTGCGTTGACCTCGGCACTGATGCAGTTTCAGGTGTTGGGCACTGCCGAACCTCGTGCCGGCATCGCTTTCTTTTGCGCCGTCGTGGTCGTGACCATGTTGTCGGCATTGAGCTTCGACCCACGCTTGATCTGGGATCGACCGGCATGAGCGCGGCGCCCCCATCACCTTCCGAAGGGGAGCTTCCCACGCCGGCGATTCAAAACAGACGCTGGATGCCGCGATTGGTGTGGCTGGTGCCGATCGCCGCCGCCGTCATCGGTATTTCACTGCTCGTCAGGAATTGGGCGAATGAGGGCCCACGGATCACGATCAGCTTCCTGAACGGCGAAGGGGTGCAAGTGGGCAAGACGCTGGTCAAATATCGAGACGTCACCGTCGGGCGCGTGTCGGCCGTCGTGTTGAGCGCAGATCACGAAACAGTTGAGGTGAGCGCCGATTTGTCGAAGGATGCGGCGGCCTTGCTGAAGGAGGACACTCAGTTCTGGGTCGTGCGCCCGCGCATCGGCGTAGGCTCGGTGTCAGGCCTCGATACATTGCTATCGGGCGTGTATATAGGCATGAAGACCGGTACGGCCGCGCGCCGTGAGCGTCAGTTTGTCGGGCTGGAGAATCCGCCCGCGCTTGCGCACGGTCCGCACGGACGCGAACTTACGTTGCGCGCCGCCCGCGCCGGATCCCTCAACATCGGTGCGCCGGTGTATTTTCGGCAGTTTCAGGTCGGGCGCGTGATCGATGAGAATTTGCTGCCGGACGGTAGCACGCGGGTGACCATATTTGTCGAGGCGCCATACGATGGCTTCGTGAAGCCGGTGACGCGTTTCTGGAATGCCAGCGGCATCGACGTCAAACTGGGCGCCGATGGCCTGAACGTGCAAACGGAATCGCTGGCGGCGCTGCTTGCCGGCGGCCTCGCCTTCGACGATGGGCCGACCGAAGTCGTGTCCGCGGCCGGTACACCCGGCGATTTCACCTTGTACAAAAACGAAACCGAGGCGATGGCGCCGCCCGATGGGGAACCGCACTATGTCCGGATGCGCTTCGCACAAGCGCTGCGGGGCCTGGAGGTGGGCGCGCCAGTCGAATTCGTCGGGGTAAACATCGGGTCAGTCATCGCCGTGGACTTGGGGTACGAGCGTCAAGATAGATCTTTCCCCGTTGTCGTCACCGCCAAAGTCTATCCGCGCCGTATGGGCGCAGCCTATTCAATACTCGCCGCGCAGGGCAAGACCGAGAGCGAAGCGACGCTCGCTGCGTTCGTGGGAACCTTGGTGAGCCGCGGCCTGCGCGCGCAGCCGCGCTCGGCAAGCCTGCTGACCGGGAAGCTCTATGTCGCGCTCGATTTTCTGCCGGCAAGTCCCCGCGTCGCGTTTGACCCGTCGACTCAGCCGCTCGAACTGCCGACGGTGAACGGATCCTTTCAAGAACTGGAAGCCAATGTTGGCCGGTTGCTGAAGAAGGTGAATGATCTGCCGCTCGAGCAAATCGCGGCGGATTTGCATACGGACTTGAACGACTTGCACGAAACCTTGAGCCAGCTGCATGGCCAGGTGCTGCCGAGCGCCGTGGATACCTTGGCGGCGCTGCATGGCACGCTGGACTCCGCCGCGCGGACGCTGGACGTGGAATCGCCCCTGCAACGCGGTCTCGCGGAGACCTTATTGGAGAGCCGCAACACCTTGCAGGCGGTGCGTGAACTGGCCGACTACCTCGACCGTCATCCCGATGCGCTGTTGCGCGGCAGACGAACGCAGAAGATGCCGCGGGAGCCTGCGACCTTGACCTCGGACGCCAAGCGGTGAAGCGCTTCTATCTACGAATCGCTGTTGTATGGCTCGTGAGCATGGGAGTCGGATGTACGTCGGCGCCGATTCGTTACTACACCTTGACCCCCACGCCCGACAAGACTTTGCCTGCTGCGGAGACGACGCCGACCATCGACGTGCGAGTTCTCCATATCCCGCCGCAACTCAACCGTGCTGAGCTGATGGTTCGTACCGGCCCGACCGAGGTGACGCTTCTCGAGAATGAGCGATGGGCCTCGCCGCTGAAAGATGAACTCAAGGATGCCGTGCGCCTCGAGTTACAGCGCCGCTTAAGCCGCTCGACCGGACTGCGCGCCGCTTTCACCAAGCTCACGCTCGACATCGACGTACAGCATCTCGAGGCGGAACTGGGGCAGTACGCGTTGCTCGAGGCGTCCTGGAGTGCAACCTTATCCGCCGCGGGCCCGCCATCCGCGGGTGCGCGCGTAACAACCTGTACATTCCGGTCGGACGAAACGATCCATGCCGGTTACGCGGGCATGGTTGAAGGGTATCAACGAGAGATCGCGGCGCTTGCCGACGCCATCGCCGCGGAGTTGACGAGCCCTGCGAGCGAGATCGACGCTTGCCAAAAATCGATCGAAGGTTCAGCCGCTGGGTCCGGCTCGGACGCCCACCAGATCCACCAACGCGGAGTTCAATATGTTTCGCCGAGTTCATGAGATCAGGTCAATCCTTGAGTTTCTGCGCGAGCGGGCACCGCACTACGGCCCACTCGCCAGAGATGATTTGCATAAGTTCCGCGACGAGATCGTCAAGGCATCCGTGGGCGCGAGCATCTCCGCAGCCGCGGGCCTTATCTTCGCCTGCTTCCTGTCGATCGCCGTGATTGTCTCGGCATGGGATGGCCTGCATCGGACCGCGGTGGCGTGGGCGGTGTGCTGCGGTTGGGGCGTACTCGCGCTCGGCGGCTTATGGTATGCGCGCAAGGCCGTTTCCGGTCCGCCGCCGTTCAAACTCATGGCGGCCGCGCTCGCGCGCGATTACACGAGCCTTCTGGCGGTGGTGGAGCGAGAAGAACACTAGGAATCAAAACGTGAAAAAACAAAGCAATCAAGGCCGCACAGCGCGTTGATATGAAGGCTGCATGTACACGCCGCGCACGCCGATACGTGAAGGTCGGGCAACCGATCAGGGATTAAGTCCCGCTCCCGAAATGTCAATCGCGCCCATGGAAAGCGCCAGCGCCGCGGCGGCGGTGTGTGCATTCGCACGCGCATCTTCAACTTGCGTGTCGCCTTGGACGACGGCATTTTCCTCGGTGGCAAGATCCGTATAGGTTCCGACCCCCTGGCGATATGAACGCAGCGCCGCCTCGTAGGCCGTGTGCGCGGCCTGGCTCAAGACCGTGGCGGCGTCATACTCGGCCAGGCTCGTCAACAATCCATTGTATGCGCGTACCACCTGTTGCGAGGCGGAGTCGCGCGCAGCCGCCAATTGCTCTTGTGCCTCCCGCGCTTTGGCGTCGGCCATGGAGATGCGGCTTCGCCGCATGCCACCGTCAAACAGGGGAACACTAAACGATAAGAGAATGCTTTGTCCGGGCCGGTCAATGCTCGAATAAGGACCGCCGTCGGAGTTGAGCGAACCGATATTCTGAAAGGCCTTGCCCGACAGTTCAATCGTGGGATAGTAGGATCGCCGCTCGCCTTTCAGAGCCGCCTCGGCCGCATCCACTTTGCCGAGCGCCGCGATGACATCCGGCCGGTGAGCGAGCGCTTGATCGACCGCCTTGGACACGCTGTCGGCCGGGGCGGGCGGTAGCGGCAACTCTGCGCTATCCATGACATCGATTTCCGTTGCCGCAGGCACGCCGAGGGCCGCAATCAGATTGGCGCGCGCGGTTCTCTCGGTGCCCTCGGCCGCCGCCAGCGTATAGCGTGACTGAGCCGTTTGTCGCTGCGCCTGCGCTACCGCGACCACGGTGGCAAGACCGTTATTCTGCTTCGCGACAGCCGCTTCCTGGGTGGTCAACGCGGTACTCAAGGCCTTCTGCGCGGCATGCAGCTTGCCGCGCGCGGCGCCCAAATCAAAGTACGCTTGCGACACATCAAAGATGAGTTTCTGATGGGCGCCGGTGAAGGTTACGTTGGCGACAAAGGAATCCGCGCGCGCGGCTTGCACTTGGGCGGCGCGCTGACCGAAGTCGAACAGCAGCCATTTCAGCGCCAGTGTGGGAATGACTTCGCGCGTATCGGACACGAAATAGCCCGCCGGTACCAGATTTCGGGGCATCGGTAACGGCGTGTGCTGAAACCCGCCGATTGCCTGCAAGGAAAGCTGCGGAAGATACGCACTTTCCGCGAGGCCAATGGCCGCGGCCGCTTCGCGCGCGGCTTCCCAAGCCTCACGCGTTTTCGGATTTGCTCGTTCCGCCAGGTCAACCAGCGCGGGCAAATCGTACTGCTTGTGCGGAACCACAAAACCCGTATTGCCGAGGGCTGCGGCTCGCTGAATCGCCGAATCTGGAATCGCCCACGGTTGCTCGGGGCCCGGCGGCGCCTGCGCGATCGCCGGCTGCGCGCCGAGCACGCCGGCAGTAAAAGCCAGCGCGAACATCGAGCGCTCAATGCGCTGCCGAAGCAACATGCTGAGCCTCCAATTCGAGTTGTTCGATGGCGTACTGCCCTAAGCGGGCGTCGCGTTCCACCGCGGTCGGCAGCAAAAAGTCGGGCGCGGGACTCGGGAGCACTGACCGGCCGCTGGAGACGTTGTCTGCGGCAGACTCAGCCCAGGCTGCCAGCCGGGCAGTGGAAGCGGATTCGGCATAAGGGGAAATCGCATCCGTGGTGACCACGAACGCCGCCCCCGCAAGCCGTTCGACACTCGCGACCGAGGGAACGTTGAGGCTTTCGCGTGTATGGCTCGGCAGCATCCGCAGCTCGAAGAGCGTCAAGGTGCGCAGGTGATCGGCCCGCGCCAGTGCTTGAACGGTGCGCAGGCGAGCGTCCCCGGCATTGCGCGGCCGACGGATCACTTCGCCAATCGCGCGCAGCGAATCGGCAATCGCAGCACGAATGGCGGACCGCGCCGATTGAGGCCACAAGGAACTGAAAATGATCGTGATCACGATATTCCCGAGCAGAATGCCGGCGACGCGATCGCGAAGCACCGTGAGATCCGTCGCCGGTGCGTAACCTTGCAAGATCCCCAAAAAGAAGGCGAAGGCGATTTGCATGCCGGCGTAGGCGAGCAGTTCACTGCTGGTCGAGACCCAGGCGGCGCCCACCGACACCGTGAAAACCAATAGACATAACTGGCCGATATCCGTGAGATGCGGGAGTACAAAGACGATGCACACGCCGGCAATCAGACCGCCAATCACGGCCCCGGAGAGTCTGAGCAACAGCTTGTGCACGGTCTCACCGAGGCTGGAGAGGGCGACAAAAAAACATGTGACAATGGCGGTACGCATCCCGGGCCAGGCGACGAGCGAGTAGATGGCGTACGAAATCATGACCGCCATCGTGGTCTTCAAGGCAAATTGCCAATGTGCGGGATTGCTGAACGCGTCGGCGACGAAAAGTCGCCGGGGCGGGCGATGCGCTTGGGTGTTGTCGGCCGGGGCCGCGGGGCGAACCAGCGTGTCCCAAAGTGCGGACAGCGCGCTGCGCACGCCAATCACTGCCGGGGATGGTTCGCCGCTCGCACCGACGAGTTGCGCCGGCGGCGGCGGGGGATCCTGCGTCGCTGCAGCCGCGCCCGATTCGATGACCTGTCTGCAGGCTCGCAATCGGCGCGCCAGCTCTTCTTGAAGATCTGCCGGTAGTTCGTCGGGAAGGGCCTCGAAGATCACCAGCGTATCGACAAGTGCGCGGATCACCGGCACCGTGATTCGGCCGGCGCGCGGCCCCTTTTGGGGGTTGTGTTGCGCGATCTCGAGCAAGGATAGGAGCTGTGCGCGCCATTCAGCCAGGTACTTGCGGTATTCGCCGTTCGCCAGCGAAGTCTCCAACCCGCTCAGGACCTTGCGCACGCTGCGGTTCATGAAGGTGAGCGCTCCCTGGCCGAACAGCAGATTGACGATGATCGTCACCGCCACCGGCACGAATATCACCACCCAGGTCCACAAGGTCAGGTGTGTCAGAGCCTCCGGGCTTCGCACGTCGTCAACCACCGACTGCAGCAAAACGATCACAAAGCCGGCCAGGAAGGAGATGGGGCCCAGCGCAAAGGTGCGCGCGGTATACATGGCCACAAAGGTCGCCACCGCCATGAGGGGCAGTCGCAGCGCGGGTTCGGACGTATCGATAAGCTCCAGGCCCAGGACCAGGACCACGGCGAGGGTGGCGGCGGCCAAGCCGCCGAGAGAGGTCGTCACCGTGCCGCTTTTCTCATCCTTGCTGATCAGAAAGCCGATATAGGCCATGTAGGTCGGTTGGGGTATCTGAAAGACCATCGCGATGATCACCGTAATCGTGGCGCCGCTGGCGATGCGCGCGACGGCCGCCCAGCGGCCCTCTCGCCACGCCAGTTCGACGGCGAGCACTTCAAGGAAAGGACGGGATCGTTGCGAGTCAGCGAGCGCCGTCATGATGCACTTTGACGGATGCGGTTAATCCCACGTGCATGGCGAAGGGGGGCGGGCTATCGAGCCGAACCCAGACGGGAAATCGCTGCGCGACCACGACCCAGTTGAGATCGCGGCCGACGACGGGAAGGCCGGGGCCGCCTTGATCCGTCGGCTGCACGCCGGCGCCCAAGCTTTCCACGCGCCCCGCAAAAGCGCTGTTGCTCTCGGACATGGTCCACACCGTCGCTCGATCGCCGATGGCGATTCGCGGCAATTCGGTCTCGCGAAAGTCGGCGACGGCATACCACGCGTCGGACTTGATCAGACTGAAGAGCGGGTGACCGCCGACGGCAAAGGTGCCTTCGGCAATTTGCAATCCGACCACCTTTCCGGCAAACGGCGCGCGCAGCGTGGTCAAATCGTAGTTGCGCGCGGCATTGGCCTCCGCCGCTTCCGCGCCTTGCAACTGAGCTTCCAGGCTCAAGGTGTCGCCCACCGCCTGGCGGGCCTGGGTGGCGCTGCGGGTGAGCTGTTGGAGCGACGCTTCGGCGGCTGCCTCGTTGGTCTTGGCCTCGTCCAACTGCTGTTGAGTCACGAAGCCGGGTTTCACCAACGGCTCCAGGCGCCGGCGAGTGTCCTGGGCGTACTTCAGCTGGTCGCGCGCCCTTTGTACCTGGCTTTCAGCCGCTTGCACGCCAGAACCCTGGGACGTGACTTGCCGTCCCGTCAGCGCGATCTGTGCTTTCAGCGCAGCCACCTGAGCGCGTGCTTGCCGCAGTTGAAATTCATACGGCGCAGGATCGATAACGAGCAGCGGCGCACCCTTTGCCACGTCTTGATCGTTGGTCACGAGGATCTGGACAATACGTCCGCTGATCTCCGACGCCATTTGTGCGCTGTAGGCAAAGATGTATGCATCATGCGTGCGAGGGCGCCGATCGATCGCGAAGATGACGAGAACGCCGAGAACGATGGCCAGTACGATGGCCGTGATGGCAATCACTTTGCCGCGCAGAGATTTACCCTCACTCATAGGCATTCTTCATGACAGCCAGATCAACCACATCGCGAAGGTGCCTGCGCAGGCAATCGCTACCATGACGACGAACGGGACGGGCAGTTCCTCGAGAAGTCCCGAGGCCTTGAAAATTGCGCGTGCGACCAGTGCCAAGGCAATCCCCACCAGCGCGCAAACCATCCAGGACGGAAAATACGAGCCCAGAATATTGCGCGAGGGTGCGCCGTCGCAGCCGGCCAGTAAACCCAGGATGCCGGCCGCGCACCACAGCCGAGCCGCCCGGGCAAAGCCGTGTGACGCGGCCTGTTCCGGAGAACTCATCGCGATATTCATAACAGACAGTGTCATCGGTTTATCCATCGCCAGCAGTCCCCCCTTTGGGGGAGCGACCTGAGGGGATGCGAACCTTCGAGGCCCGGAAGAGCGCAGGGAATCACTGGGCCGCGGCGCTAGCGTGGATTGCCGAAGAATTCCCGAATGCGATGCAGTAACGATTGGCGGGCACTGTCATCGGTTGCACGAACCGCCACGACTCGATTGAGAATCGCCAGGCCGCGGCGCGCGGCCTGATCAAACTCGCCATACAAGTCGGAATTGGCCGCGAGCAGGGGCTTGATCACATTGCAGTCGAGTCCAAAGAGCTTGCATTGGGTGCGGGCGATGCACGCGGCGGCATAAGGCGCACCGGTCAGGAGACTGACCTCACCGATGTAGTCGCCAGCCCCAATAAAGCCGGCCGTCTGCTGACCGGAAAACTCAGTCTGCTGTCTGACCTCAAGGATTCCAGAGGCGACGATGAAAAGCGTCGCCTCCGTTGCCCCTTGCGCGAACAGTACTTCGCCGGGATCGAGCGATCGCGGCTTGGCGTGGGCGGCGAGTTCCGCCAGTTGCTGAGCGCTGAGGGCTTCAAAGAGCGTGATGTCTTTGAGAAGCGGCAGCATTGCAGAAGATTGGTCCGTCCCTTCATCGGGTGTTCGTCCATTTTGGGCGGCGCAGGAAAAATAGAGTCCCGAATAGTAGAGTTGCCGCCTCGCATGGCGTAGCAGTTGATCTTTGGTCGTTGAAAGATGTTCGGTATCAGAGACCGAGAAATTCACGCGATATCGGCATTCGGTCGCCCCCAAGCGGGTCAGCGCGGCACTCGAGAGCGGCACGGGAACAATAGTGGGGCAGAGCAATGTGGCCTGCTGTAGCGTATCGATGACGCGCTCGGGATTGGCGGCGGCGGGACACGAGAGTTCGATGAATGCGGAACGAACGCGAGTCGGAAAGCTGCGGTTCACGATGTCGGATTTCGCCACCACGCTGTTGGGGACGATCGCGACGTCATCGCCGTCGGTCAGGATGCGGATCGAGCGCCAGTTCATCTGCACCACCGTGCCCTCGGTCTTGTCGCCGAGCGAAATACGATCGCCGACATTGAAGGGTGCTTCGATGCCGAATGCTATGCCGGCAAACACGTCTGCCAGTGTATTCTGCAGAGCAAGACCCAACACGATGGCCAGAACGCCGGAGGTTGCGATCAGTCCGCCAATCGGCAGCGCGAGCACGGAGATCAAGACAACCGTGACCGCGGCGGTGTAAACCGCGGCGGCGGTGAGATCCGGAAACAGCCGTGCCTCGCGCCATCGGCGGTTGTGGTTGAGCGTGAAGGTCATGACTGCAACGAGCACTCGGGCGCCGAGCAGCCACCATATGCCTGCTACAGCATGCAGCCACAACGGCGTGGCAGCGGCTGGCCCGGCGTTGCCCGGTAAGGGAGGCGTGTGATGCTGAAACAGTAGGAGGCTCGCGCCTGCAAAACACACGACGTCAAACAAGTGGCGAACCCGCACAGCGAACGGGCGCAGCGCGATATAGCTGACGAGGACGAAAGCAAGGATCAAAACAGGCAGTAGAGCCGACGTCATGGTGCGGTGCCGCCTAATAGGGCGCTTGAGCGGCGCGCGGTGATGTGATCGTAGTGCATGCACGGCTCTGCCTGTCTCCCCCGAAAGGGGGGAGTCCCCTACATCTCACACTGCTGTAGCTTCCCGGCCAACGATTTCCGTGGCTGGTAGCGGCACGTGGGCCCTGCGCCTGCAGGTTCAGCTGCTCTTTCCGAAGAAGTAGATCATCAGGTCTGACGACCGAAAAAATTTGCCCTGAATTAGGGGGGCTCCCCCATCTGAGGGATAAAGATCTCTTAACCAGACGCGCACCATAACGCGATCTTCAGCTGCGTCCTTTCAACGGGGGCCCCTTAACATGCTGCACGGATTTTCTGTTCCTCTCACGCCGCAGGGAAAATCTGCCTTGGTGTCGCCGCCTCCGTGGCATTACTCGAGCGACTGCCTCGTCATCGAATATTGGACCGATCCAGCCGCGATTGCGGCGCTGTTGCCGCCCGGCGTGACGCCGGACGAAAAGTCTCGCGGCCGGGCGTTCTTTTGGTTTCTCGACTGGCAGTTCACGGGTTCAAATGATGAGGTGACCGATCCCGCGCGCTACCAATATCGCGAGGCGTTTGTCCTGGTCGAAGCGGTCTTTGAGCGCACACCGATCAATTACTGTCCTTATATATTCGTCGACAATGACGCGGCGATCGCCCGCGGATGGGCGCAAGGCTTTCCGAAGAAATTGGCCAGCGTCTATCAAACGAGGACCTTCTCCGCGCCCAGCGCGGCCGCCGCGCCGCTGGCGAAGGGCAGCCGCTTTGGTGCCAGTGTCGCGGCGCATGGCGAGCGATTGGCGACGGCGCGAGTGCAGCTCGAGGAGAAGGTCGCGGATCCGGCGAAGGTGTTCAATCGCCCGACCGTGATGCGCCGGTATTTCCCGCAACTCGCGGCCGCGCGCCAGACGAAGCCGCCGGTCGATGAGCTGACGATGTCGCTGACCGACGATCTGGCGATCGTCGATGTGTGGGCGGGCTCGGCAGAGCTGACGATTCCGGAAGTGCGCGGTGAAGACATGCATTCACTTGCGCCCCTGCAAATCGGGCGGGGGTACCGGCTCGGGATGGCGTACTCCGTCACCGACCTGCGCATTTTGAAGAACTACGTCGCCTGAGGCCCGAGACCGCGCAGTCGGCCGCCAGCGAGGTGAGGAGGCGTTTCGATGCCCTTGTATACAATCACGACGCAAGCCGGCGTCCTCGATAGTCCGGCCAAGATAGACCTGGCGGACAAGCTCACGGCATTTCATGCCGAGTATGCCGGCGTGCCGAGGAACTGGGTGCACATCGTCTTTCATGAGTATCCGAGGGGAAGCGGATTCACCGCCGGCAGGCCTTCCGCGACGGCGGCGCTCACCTTGCTGATCCGCACCGGGCGCTCCGCGGACTATAAACGGGCAATGCTCAAACACCTCTGGTCGTTGGTGCAAGCCGCGACCGGCGCGCCCGACGAAGAGATCGTCCTGGGCATCCAGGAGGTTCCATCCAGCCAGGCGATGGAAATGGGACAGATCATGCCCGACGTCGCAAGTTCCTGAAGAGTTTTCGGATTGGAGGTTTGATATGGCCAATGTTGCGGAGCGAATTGTTGAGACACTCGAAGCGGCCAATGTGCGCCGCATTTTCGGACTGGTGGGCGATTCGCTCAACGGCATCACCGAGTCGCTGCGCGTGCGCGGCAAGATTGACTGGATTCCCGTCAGGCATGAAGAGGTCGCGGCTTTCGCCGCCGGCGCGCAAGCGCAGGTGACCGGCGAACTGGCGGTATGCGCCGGAAGCTGCGGCCCCGGCAATTTGCACCTGATCAATGGACTCTTTGATTGTCATCGCAACCGCGTGCCGGTAGTCGCTATCGCGGCGCATATTCCCAGCACCGAGATTGGGTCCAGTTATTTTCAGGAAACCCATCCGCAATCCTTGTTCAAGGACTGCAGCCACTACGTCGAGCTGATCTCCGACCCGTTACAAGTACCGCGGATTGTCGAAACGGCGATTCGCGAGGCCATCGCAAAACAGGGCGTCGCGGTCATTGTCATTCCCGGCGACGTTGCGCTGAAGGAGGCGGGACCGCGGCTGCCTGCTCCCAAGCCGGTGTCGCGATTGCCACGCGTGTGTGCAGCCGAGGAAGACATCGCGGACTTGGCGGACTTTCTGGATCGCGGCGAGAGAACGACGCTCCTGTGCGGCGCGGGTTGCGCGGGCGCACACGATGAGGTGATAGCCCTGGCTGCCAAGCTCAAGGCCCCGATCGTGCATGCATATCGCGGCAAAGAACACGTCGAATGGGACAATCCCTACGATGTGGGAATGACGGGCTTCGTCGGCTGGTCGTCCGGCTACCTCGCCATGGAGAGCTGTGACACGCTGTTGATGCTTGGCACTGATTTCCCCTATCGGCAGTTCTATCCAACCAAGGCGCGAATCGCGCAGATCGACATTCGCGGCGAGAACTTGGGCCGGCGTTGCCGGCTGGATCTCGGTGTGATCGGGGACGTGCCGGACGTGGTGTCGCGATTGCTGGAGCGTGTTTCGGCCAAGACCGACGATTCGTACTTACGTGCCGCGCTGAGCCACTACGCCAAAGCCCGCAAAGGTCTCGACGATCTAGCCAACGAATTTTCAAAGCATTCGCCCATTCATCCACAGTTGGTCGCCAGGTTTATAAGCGAACTGGCTGCCGAGGACGCCATTTTCACCTGTGACGTGGGCGAGCCCATAGTCTGGGCCGCGCGATACCTCAAGATGAATGGCAAGCGCCGGATAGTCGGATCGTTCCTTCACGGCTCAATGGCCAATGCCATGCCACAAGCAATCGGCGCGCAGTTCGCCATGCCGAACAGGCAGGTCATTTCAATGTCGGGCGACGGGGGGTTCACGATGCTCATGGGCGATTTGTTAACCGTGCGGCAATGGAAGCTTCCGATCAAGATTGTCATTTTCAACAACGGATTGCTCGGTTTCGTTGACATCGAAATGAAAGCGGGCGGCTTCCTGCCCATGGGTACGCGACTCGATAATCCGAATTTCGCAGATATGGCTCAAGCCATGGGGATATATGGAGTACGCGTGGAGGACCCGCGCGAACTCAAATCGGCCCTGGCCACGGCCTTCGCACATGACGGTCCCGCCGTAATCGATGTATTGACCGATCGACAAGAGCTCGTCATGCCGCCGTCGATCAAGCTCGAGCAAGCCAAGGGATTCAGCTTGTGGATGATGAAAGCAGTGCTGAACGGCCAGGCGAATGAGATCGTGGATGTGGCGAAGACGGCCTTGCTGCGCTGATCAGCATGAACGCAACCACTAATCTGCCGAGATCCCAGACTGACACCCTGGCGCGCGCTTTCATCGTCGCCTGGGTGTTCTCACTGGCCTTCTACTTTCTCGAGTACGCCGTGCGTTCCTCCCCGGCGGTGATGATTCCGCAATTGGCCAAGTCCTTCGGTGTCTCGACGCTGGGCGTCAGCGACATCCTCGGGTCCTACTACTACACCTACTCGACCGCCAGTCTCATCGCGGGCGTCCTGCTCGATCGGTTGGGGGCCAAATACGTCATCTCCGCCGGGATGGCGATCTTAGGTGTTGGGTGCGTCTTTTTCATCGTCCCACAAGAAGGTGCCGGATACCTCGGCCGGCTGTTGCAAGGCGCCGGCTCCGCCTTTGCATTCACGGGGGCGGTGTATTTAGCCTCGCACGGTTTGCCGGCGCGGCGCCTGGCCACCGCGATCGGCATCACGCAGTGCGTAGGCATGCTCGGCGGCACGGCCGGTCAGCTCGTGGTCGGCCGTTGGATCGCCGACGGGCTGTCCGTGCCACAATTCTGGGGCCGCATCGGGGTCGTGGTGCTCGTGGTGGCGGTGGCCTTGTGGGGGATCACGCCAAAGGAAACCCCGAGCATTTCGCCCGGAAAGGCGAGCGGTGGAATCCTCGCCACCTACAAAATCGTCTTTTCGAATCCGCAGTCCTACCTGTGCGGCCTCGCCGCCGGGCTGCTGTTTGTCCCCACCACGGTTGGCGATATGGTCTGGGGCGTGCGCTTTTTTCAGACCGATCGATTGTTCTCTTTTTCCGATGCCGTCTTCGCCATTTCAATGGTGCCGCTCGGATGGGTGTTCGGCTGCCCGCTTCTCGGCTGGCTTGCAGACCGGCTCGGTCGCCGCAAGCCCGTTTATCTGGGTGGCGCAGCAGTCATGCTCATCGGCTTCGTGCAATTGATTTATGCGCCGACCCTGCTTCCCGGTTGGCTCACGCTCTTCATCCTCGGTGTGGCTTCCGGCGCCGCCATGATTCCCTACACCATCATCAAAGAGGTGAATCCCGACGAGGTCAAGGGCAGTGCGATCGGCGCGATCAATTTTCTGACCTTCGCTGTCACCGCGGCGATTGGGCCCATCTTCGCGGGGCAGTTCGGCAAAACACTGGGTGCACAAAGCATCGACGCCGGCACGCATTTCAGGCACGCCGGTCTTTTCTGGATGGGTATTCTGATCGCAGCGCTGGTAGTGGGGTCGTTGCTCCGCGAGACGGGTCGCGGTCATCCGACGCCGGCGGCTTAGTCGCGAGCCGCTCCTGCATGTTGGCGCGATGATAGGGCCATGGTCTGACGGCGCGCAATTGCCCACTCCGGGACGGTCAAATCATCGATGCGGCTCTCCGTTGGGAACGCGATTCGCAGCTCCGCATCTTCCGCACTCTCCTTTGAATCGTCATTCGGCAAGAAAGGCGCCGCAACCACGTTCCGCGACAAGAGGTCGTGAAATACACTCAGAAATCCAATGACCAGCAGGACCGCAGGTCCGAGAATCAGCATGCAAGTAACGAATGTGCGCATTAGTGGGCAGGTTAGCGCCTATGCAAAAAGAGCGCTTGTACATCCTTGCTCCATCTTGATCCAAACTACCGCCGCTGCCTAAAATCACTCGATTAGGGTGATTTCGAGAGTGCCTCGCGGCTTTTGGCCACGTCAGCGGCCGAGACCGGCGCAGCGCGATTGCCCCAGCTCGTGCGAATAAAATTGACGACATCCGCCACGTCTTTATCGGAGAGCCGCCAAGCGAAGCGGGGCATGGTGAATTGCGCCGGTGTGTGTGCCGTGCGCGGTGTCTGCGAACCGCCGAGAACAATGGAGACGAGCGACTGCGGGTTCCCCGCCTGAACGACGGGGTTGCCGGCGAGGCGCGGGAACACCTGTTCGTATCCAACACCGTCCGGGCGGTGGCACGCGGCACAATTGTCCAGATAGATTCTGGCGCCTGGCTTGCTGGCATCGCCGTTCTTGAGGGCGACGTGTTCGGTCGCGTCGTAGGCGAAGCGCGTGGCGGGTTCATCGTCTTGGTTTCTCAGCGACTTGAGGTATTTCGCGGTCGCGAGCGCGTCCCCAGGCGTCATGTATTGCGTGCTGTGGATGATGACGTCGCTCATCGAGCCGAAGGCAATGCCTTGCGCGTTTGCACCCGTCTCAAGAAACTGCGCCAGCTCGTCCTCACTCCACGTACCCAGAGTTCCAGGGCCGCCGTTGCGCAGACTGGGCGCGAAGTAATTCTCGACGACGGCTCCGGAAAGGTAAGCGGCACCCTCGGCGGGCGTCGCCGCTTTCATCTGCATCGCGAGCGCACGCGGCGTGTGGCATTCGCCGCAGTGCCCCAGCCCCTCGACAAAATAGGCTCCCTGCGCCTGCTGCGGATCCATTCCGGGCGGCGCCGCGAAGGGCTTCGGGCGGGGCGCAAAGAACCACCGCCAGAACGTCAGCGGCCAACGCATCGACAATGGAAACACAATGTCGCTCGGCCGATTGGGAACCGCCGCCGGCTCGACCCCGTGCTTGAAGTAGGTATACAGGGCGGCAACATCCTCGGGACGCGTGTTGTAGTAGGAGGTAAATGGCATCGCCGGATACAAACTGTGGCCCTGAGCGACGCCGAAACGAAGCGCACGGTCGAAATCATCGAGCGACATACGCCCGATGCCGTTGTTCGAATCCGGCGTGATGTTGGTGGTATAGATCGCGCCGATCGGGATGCCCATGCGCAAGCCGCCGGAGTAGGCGGGCTTGCCGGGAATACTGTGGCATGCCGCGCAATCACCGAGCCTGGCAAGATAAGCCCCTCGCGCGAGGATGTCAGGAGTCGCGGCCGGTGCGACGAGATTCTTCTCGCCCGCGCGGCTATCCGATACGTGGGCGATGCCCATCGCGAGCAGCAGCCCCACCAAGCCAATCACCACGACCGTCAGCGCGAGCTTCCACTTCATGCCTGTACCAGCGGACCCGGCGACTTAAGATAGGTATCGCGCAGCTTGGCGGCTGAAAAATAGGCAAGACCGGCCAGAAGACCGGTGGGGTTGTAGCCGATGTTCTGCGGGAAGGCTGACGCACCGTATACGAACAAATTCGAGACGTCCCAGCTCTGCGAATAGCGGTTGATCACGCTGTTCGAGGGATTCGATCCCATGATGGCGCCGCCGGTCGTATGCGTACTCTGATAGATGCGCACGTCGTAATGATTGCCCGGGCGCATAAGGATCGTCGCCTGCTTTTCCGGCTTCATGGCGCGCACAACTTCTTCCATCTTGGCCGCGCTGTAGGCTGCCATCTTGTATTCGTTGTCGTGCCAGTCGAAGGTGATACGCAACAGCGGCAGGCCATGGGAGTCCGTGTAAGTCGGATCGAGCGACAGATAGCGATCTCGATACGACATCACACTTCCCTGCGTCCCCAGGGGCGCGGAATGGCGGTAGTGCTTGCGTATGGCGGCCTTCCACCCATCGCCCCAGGCGGGAGTTCCGGGCGGAACCATCATCTGATCGATGGGCCGTCCGCCCGTCGCGCCGGCATAGATGAGCGATCCGCCGATGAATCCGACTTGTGAATGATCGAAATGATCCGAATTGAACTCATCGATGACGCGCTGACCGGCCGCGCCCGCTCCGATGAATGGATTGATTTCGACGTCTTCGCTGAAGTAGGCGGCCGTTTGGGCACACATCTGGTAAGCGTAGTTCTTGCCGACGACGCCTTTCCCGGAGACCGGATCGTAGGGGGTGCCAATCTTCGAGAGCAGCAGCAGGCGTACGTTATGCATCTGGAATGCGGAAAGAACGACCAGCCCGGCCGGCTGTTCAACTTCGCGTCCGCTCTCATCGACGTAGAGAACGCCTGTCGCCGTCTTGCCCGTGTTATCAACCAGAATCTTGGTGACATAGGCGTTCGTACGTACTTCCAGATTCGAGCGACCCTCCAGGATCGGCAAAATCGTTGTCTGGGGTGAGGCCTTGGAATACAGGAAGCAGCCGAAGCGCTCGCAGAAACCGCACAGATTGCATGGTCCCAGCCGCACGCCATAAGGATTCGTGTAGGCAATGGAGCTGTTCGCGGCCGGACAGGGGAAGGACTTGTAGCCTAACTCCGCGGCGGCCTTCTCGAAAATCTGGGCTGCAAAAATAGGCGGCAAGGGAGGTGTTGGAAACTCATCGCTCCGGGGTCCCTCGAACGGATTGCCGCCGGGCATGATCTGGCCGCGCAGGTTGCCGGCCGTACCGGAGACGCCGCAGACCTTTTCAAAATGATCGAAGTGCGGCTCCAATTCAGCGAAGCTGACCGGATAGTCCTGGATGGTCATGTCAGTCGGAACGAACTTCTTTCCGTAGCGTCCCTCGATATGGCTGCGGAGATTCAGGTCCTCGGGCGACGCACGCCAGAGCTGCCCGTTCCAATGCACGCCGGCGCCGCCCACGCCGTTGCCGAGGACGAAGGAGCCGTACTTCCGATAAGGCGCCGCCACGTCATTCGGGGTGTGGCGGACTGTGACCGTTTCCTTGGCCAGAGGTTGCCAAAGATCACCTCTGACGCCGTACTTGAGTTCGTCCGCGATCCTGGGGAATTCAAAATCGGGGGACGTATCACGGCCAGGGCCGCGCTCGAGCGCCACGACGGACAAGCCGGCATCGGTGAGCGTCTTCGCCAGAATGGCGCCGGTCCATCCATAGCCGATGATCACCGCGTCCACGTTTTTTTTGCGCTCAGCCATCGGTTGCACCGCTGATGGAGACTGCACCGTAAGGGTAGCGGCGGCCTGCCTGATCGATCCAGTCGGTAAAGTCAGCCCGCGCTCCGGGAAAGCCGATCCATTTCCACGCGACCAATCCGCGATTACCCCCATAGAGCGGGTCCGCGAAATATCCTTCTTTGGTATTGGTCAGAAGCTGCGCGAAAAAGACCGCTGCAGGCACGGTGGCAAAAGTGACTTCGCCTTTCTCCATGGCGGCGAGGAAGTGATCCTGGTCGGCAACAGAAAGCAGAGGAAAGTCCTTGCCTTGCGATTTTTGGGTCGCGGAGTTTGCAGCGGCAATACCAAATCGATAGATCTCACGAGGCGTATGGCGCAGCTGGTAACCCAGTGTCGGCGGAGAATTGTCCAGGAACGGACCTTTCATATAAAAATAGGCGCCGTGGCCGTATGGCAGCTCCATTTGGCGGTCCATGAATTCCGGCACGCCGGCATCCACCCCACCCGGCCCCGCCCCGTCCGACGGAATCAGGCGAGCTACCGCCGCATTGATGAACGCCCATTCAGCGGTATTAAAGTACGTCGGCGCGTAGCTGGAGGAGGGGGGCGTCGGTCCGTTACTGGAGCACCCGGCAACGCCCAGCGTACCCAACGTTGCCGCCGGCACGACTCCCAGAAGAAATTGACGCCTGTCGAACAGCGAAGAGTTGCCCATTCGATCGCACCTACCGTTCGGCCGTTATGTGGTCTTCGGTAGATGCTGCCGCGCAAAGGTCTGCGGCCCTATCCCCCCGATGGGGGGGCGTTGGTCGAACCTGCAGGCCTTACTGTTTTTTCCCGACGCTCTGTGCGGCTGGTGCCTCGGCTGTCTTGTTGGCTCCCGCCACCTTGGCTTTGTCGGCGGCGGCGGACTCATCGGCGCGCATGCCGGCGAGAATGCCCGAGAGCGCGTAATTACCTTCGTGACAGGCGTACTCGAAGATCCGCCCTTTCGATGGGCTGAATTCGTATTCGCCGCTCCACGGGCGATCCCATACGGTCGGATCCTCGACCTTGAACTTATAAAGAATGCGGTGAGGCGCGACGCGAGTGAATCGCTCGGTGACCTTCAATTCCTTCCAGGCTCCATGCAGCGCGGTGGCTTCCGGGAAGTTGGTGGTCTCGACGACCAGTGTCGCGCCCTCGTACCATCCGATGGAATCACCCATCCAAGGCCGCCCTCCATCGGTGCGGTGTTTCCCGCCGATACGAATGATCCGCACGTCGTGAACCATTTCAACGACGATGGCGACCGTGTCCTTGCTCTGCGCTATTTCATAGTTGTTGTTGTAAAGCAGCGGCAGCATCACCGGACCCGCGCTATAGCCGAACGAACTTAGGCATCGCTCCGCCAGAGTTTGATTCTCGGGGTTTTCGCCGTAGTGCAAGTACGGATTTTCAACCACGACGCCGGCTTTGGCCGGCGGCAGACGTCCATCGACCGGGTCGGTAATAAAGGAGGTCCGCGGTTCGCCGTTGACCCGCATGACGTTGTTACCCGGATCAATCCACGCAAAGTTATAGCCGCAGCCCGCGCCGCTGAAGCCTTTGCCGCACTCATGCGGCAAATCGGTGGTCTTGAATTTTGGGTCCCTGGGGGCGGCATCCGCGGCATACATTTTTGCGTCGTCGCCTTCGACCTTCTTGACCTCTTCCGGGGTCATGACCGGGCGCGCGCCGTATTCCTTGGGGCGCTCGAGCACGGTCAGCGTGGCATTAGTCCAGGTCCCTTCCAGGTCCGGCTGGCCATAGGTGTTCAGCGGTGCTTTGTAGACGCCCGGCGCGGCAGTCGCCGCCGCAACCACCGGTGACGCAATCAGCGCGGCTATGGCCGCGCCGAAACCCAGCGCCATCAATTGCTTCGTGATCATATAAAAGACTCCTTGGGCAAGCCGCCGGTTCCTCCCGGAACTCGCAGGCGTGTAAATCCGTCCGGTAGTGTAGCCCCTGCGGCTTCTCGGCGAGCGGCCATTCCTACCGCCGGCAGCTCAATTCGGCGTCAACAAGAACTGCCACACATCGTTCTTAGCGGCGCGGAAAGTGGCGGCGCTCGAATTTAGGTAAAATTCCCACATCCGGAAAAATGCATCGTCGCGCGTCTTTCTGAGCGTCAGCCAATATCGCTGGAAATTCGCCCGCCAGTTCCGCAGTGTGGGAACGTAGTGGCTACCAATCGCCTGTCGCCCAGTAGCCGCAACTGTAGATCATGCGAGAGTCCAACATGCCTTCGTACAGGTCGTTGCCGAGGTCGTAATGACGCTCGCCCATCACGAAGGCGCGAGCGCGGCGCTGGCGGTTAAAGAGCGCGGCGCTGATATAGGCCATCGCATCACGCCACGTACGCACACGCTCATCAAGATGTGCGCTGAGCAGCCGGTAGATGAGTTCCTCGAGATGGATGTCCCAGGGATTGCCGCCATTGATGCGAACGCCGCACTCCTCGAGAAGCGCTTCGACTGTTTTGCGCGGCCGACTCGAGTGGGACGGCGAGAAATTCAAGATGGTCGACATGGAGTTATTCCTTCAAGAGGTTGCTCGCTGTACGGCGTAGCTTTTTTATTGGAAGGACAGGCTATGGCGCCGGTACTTGACCTTCTGTCAGGCAGCGGACGTAACACGGGTAGGGAAGGGCCGACACAAGTCCGGCAGAAGAACCAGAGGATTTGGAATTACCTGGAACCAGGTAATCTCAGTACCGCGAAAACCGAATATCGCAACCTCTACCGCCCGTATACGCTCGATCTCCCCTATGACGCGGCTGAAACTCTGCCTGGTCTTGAAGGGTGGTCCTTGAGGACCCAGGGGAATGTTTGGGCCGTGCTGTTGGCCGGCGACGACGGGCAGCCGCTCAAGCCACGCACGACCACCGTGCACGGCGTCTCGATCCCAACGCAATATTGTTCGCCCAATGGCGGCGACTCGCTGCTATGCCTGTCGCTACAACGCGCACTCGCAGTCAGTTCGCGCGAGCGCATTGTCGCGGTGGTCACTGAAGCACACCGGTCATGGTGGGAACGCGAACTCATCTCATTGCAGCGTACCAATGTTGTGGTCCAACCCAGCAATCGCGGCACAGGGTTCGACGTCTTATTACCATTGTTGGTCATTGCCAAGTCCGACCCTGAGGCAGGAGTCATCTTCATTCCCTCCGATCATTATGTCGAGCATGAAGAGGTGCTGGCGGACGTCATGCGTCAGGCCACCTCACCGGGAATTTTGAGTAGCGACAAAATCACGATGCTTGGCATATCCCCGAACGCACCCGATTCCGGTTTCGGCTATTTGTCCCCAGCCCCCGATTCCGGGGTCGGGGTGCGACCAGCGCTCAAGTTTACCGAGAAGCCGGACAGGGCGATGGCGGCTGAATTGATCCGCACCGGAAGCCTCTGGAACAGCGGAATCTTTGCCGGACGCGTTTCGCGCCTTGTCGATCTGTATTCGCGGATCGTGCCGGAGCTCATGTCTGAATTGAAGGTGATCGTCGAGCACTGGCCCGAGTCATTTCCTTTCTATCCGAGGCTGGCCTCATTTTGTGCGCGCCATCCGTCACTGGACTTCTCTCGCGACGTGCTGGAGCCAAACCCCGATCGACTTCAGTGTTTGGAGGTTCCGCCTTGCGGCTGGAGCGATGTCGGCACACGGTTCGAGCGTGCCGCTTTCAGCGTTCCCCGCCGGCGCGATGCAGAGCGAATGAGCAGTCCTGATCCGGCCTACTTCGTACAAGGCAGCTTCCCAAAGTTTGCTGCCAATGCGCGTCTGCCTCCGCATGATGAAAAGTAACGCTTCCATGTCATTCCGCGATCCCGTGACGCAGCTTTACAATGGTCAGGGCTTTTTGCGCGCAGCGGAACAGTTGAGAGTTTCAGGCCACGATCTGCCTTGGGCGATGTGGTTGTTGGTCGAGCTCGCTCATTTAAAGTTCATCAAGCATGCATTGGGGTCTGAGGCCGGGGATCTTTTGCTGAGCCGTACGGCCGACATTCTGCGTCATGTGTTTCGGGAAAATTCGGTCATCGGCAGACTGGGAACCAATCAATTTGCGGTGCTGATCCCGGCGAACCCGTCCGATTGCAATGCTCTGCTCAGGGAGCTTGACGAGCGCATTGATGCCGCGAATGCTCCGCACGGCGCGCTGACCCTCTCGCTGGAAGGTAAGTTCGGCCTTTTGAATATGAAGTTCTCCGGATCCTTGAGGAATTGGTTCGCCGCGCGGGGGTGCATGCAAATCAGCGCTTAAGGGGTGGGTGGTGACTAACGCCATTCTCGAGACCTGAACGGGGCACCGCGACCCGCCCGCGTTTAGGGAATCGTTCAAATCCGGATCTATTCAAGTTGAGGTGCCGTAGACTGGCACCATGGGCAAAAAGCGAAGAGCCACGGGCGCTGCGCGTGAGAAGCCGCGGCGGCCGATAAAATCCAAACGCGTGCGCAGCCCCGCGCGCACCGCGGGCCTCGCCCGCAAAGTGGATGCGTCGCCGTGCGTCGTAGCAATCGGAGCCTCCGCCGGCGGCTTCGACGCACTCATTGAATTTCTGCACGTTGTACCGGCTAACAGCGGTTTGAGCTTCATTATTCTTCAGCACCTGAGCCCTTCGCCGCGCAGCCTGTCCGCAGAGCTATTCTCGCGCCATACAGCCATGAGCGTACGCCCGGCCGAGGATGGCGTGCTCTTGGAACCCAACTGCGTCTACACGACACCCGCCGATCGAGACATTCGTGTTCAAGGCGGCCACATCCGACTCGTAAAACCCACCGAAGCCCGCGGGCACCGCCTACCGGTGGATCAGTTATTTCGTTCATTGGGGGAAGATCGGCGCGAGCGCGCCATCGGCATTATTCTGTCCGGTACCGGAAGCGATGGTGCGCTGGGTTTGAAAGACATCGTCGCCAATGGCGGCATTGTGCTCGTACAAGCGCCTGAAACCGCTCAATTTGACGGCATGCCCCGAAGTGCGATGGCGACCGGCCTTGCCGCCTATGTGTTACCGATCGCCAAAATGCCCCGCATCTTGATGAGTTACGCGCGCCATGCCTATGTTCGCGTGCCCCGTAAGTTGTCGACGCGCGGACCGGCAGGCGATCCCATGGGGAAAATATTCGGCATTTTGGAAACCGCGCACGGGCAAAGCTTTCGCGGTTACAAGGAGCCGATGCTCTCCCGCCGCATCGAGCGACGCATGGGGCTGCTCAATCTGAAAACCATCGAGGAATACACCCGGCGCCTGCGGCGCGATGCCGGCGAAGTTACCGCGCTGCGTAAAGACTTGCTCATCGGCGTGACGGAGTTCTTTCGGGACGCACAAGCCTGGAAGGCACTCGATAGCGCGGTGCTGCGGCCCTTGATCGGCACGAAGAAGCCCGGCGAGGCGATCAGGGCGTGGGTGGCCGGCGCGGGTACGGGCGAGGAGGCGTACACGCTCGCCATCCTCATCCTGGCGCGGCTCAAGAAACTGCGAAAGCGTTGCCTCGTACAGATATTCGGCACCGATGCCAACGAAGAATCGTTGCATTACGCCCGCGCCGGTCGTTACCCCCTGGGCATCCGCAATCAAGTGCCTCCTGAATTCCTAGAAACTTACTTTCAAGAGATAAAGGGCGAGCAGCGCTACGAAGTCTTACCGCAGGTGCGCGAGAGCGTCATCTTCGGCGAGCACGATTTGTTGGCCGACCCGCCGTTTTCGCGGCTTGATCTAGTCGCGTGCCGAAATCTTCTGATCTATATTGAACCGGCGACCCAAGAGCGGATCTTGTTGCTCTGTCATTTCGCGCTGCTCCCGAATGGCTACCTGTTCTTGGGCGGGGCCGAAACGGTCGGTCTCCAAGAGCTTTTCAAAATCGTCTCGCAGAAATGGCACATTTATCAGCGCGTCGGTACCACACCTCGCGCCCGATTCTCGTCGCAAGCAGAGACCATAAAGTCTCGCACGCTGCCGCCGAGCCGTGAACCCCAAGGCTTGGAAACGGGGCGCGCCGCACTGTCCGCCAATCTCGCGCGCCACGCCTTGGTCGAGCGCTTCGCCCCCGCCGCAGCGCTGCTCAATGAACTGCAGATCCGACCCCGCCTCGCGCGTAGCAAACTGCAACGGGAGCTGCGCGCCGCGCAACAGGATCTGCAGAACGTCGTCGGTCAATTGAAGACCTCCAACGAGGAGTTGCGCGCATCCCACGAAGAGACGATGTCCATCAACGAAGAGCTTCAATCGATGAACGAGGAGCTGGAGAGCTCCAAAGAGGAGCTGCAGTCGGTCAATGAGGAGCTCAATACGGTCAACGCGCAACTGCAAACCAAGGTGGGCGAGTTGGAGATTGCCAATGCGGACCTGCGAAATCTACTCGCCTCCAATGAAGTCGCAACCCTTTGTCTCGACCGCGCGTTTCGCATCAAGTGGTTTACTCCTGCCGCGCATCGCTTGTTCAACTTGCTGCCGAGCGACATCGGGCGACCCATTGCGGACATGAGCTTAGGGGGTATCGATCCCGCGTTGATCGAGCAAGCACGGATCGTTTTGCAAACGCAAGCACCGCAATCCCAGGAGCTCGACTATAAAGGGGCCTACCTTCGACGCATCGTCCCGTATCGCGCCGACGGAAATCAGATTGCCGGGGTCGTGATCACCTTCACGGACATCACGGAGGCCAAGCGAGCGGCACGAGAGCAGATCGAGGCGAAGGCTGCTGCCAATGAGCACCTCGAGCGGCGCGTGATTGAGCGCACCGAGGAACTCGGACGTCTTTCGCGTGAACTGGCGCTCGCCGAGGTACGCGAACGGCAGTCGATTGCACGCGACCTGCACGACGGATTGGGACAAGAGTTAAACGCCGCCACAATCAAGCTCGACGCACTGCGAAGCTCGGAAAAGGCGGCTTCACTGCATCCGGCGTTGAATGAAGTTGCGGGGCTGCTCGAGGGCGTGGTGCGGGAAATGCGCAGCCTGACCGCGCAGCTGAATCCTCCCGTGTTGGAGCAATTGGGGTTTTTCCCGGCGATCGAATGGCTGAGCGAGGAGATGCGCAAAACCTATCAATTGGAAGTAGAGCTGGACGATGATGCGAAACTCAAACACCTGGATTCTCTGGCGGCTTCGATTCTGTTTCGTGCCGTGCGCGAGCTTTTGATCAATGTGGCCCGCCACGCGAAGGTGAAGAGCGCGCGCATTGTCCTACGATGTGCAGATGATCAATTGACGGTCACTGTGACCGACCAGGGGAGCGGGATGGTCGCCGCATCGTCATCGAGGTCTGCCGCCGGCCTGGGCCTGGCGACGATAAAGGAACGCGTTACCTACATCGGCGGCTCGTTCCAACTGAAAAGTCAACGAAATCGCGGTACCACCGCGGTTATTCAGGTGCCGGTGGAACAGTCATGAAGCCTGTCCGGATCATGCTGGTCGATGACCATCCGCTCATTCGCGAAGCCGTCGGGCACTTGGTCGCGGGCTCACAAGAATTTGAGCTGGTCGGGGAGGCCTCCAACGGCAAGGAGTGCTTTGAACGAATTGAAAGTTTGCGGCCGGATATTCTGATTCTCGATATCGCCATGCCGGGGATGAACGGCGAGCAGGTCGCGCGTGAGCTCCGGCATCGGCATCCTGAGTTGAAGATCATTGCCTTGAGCGGTTATACGGACCGGCAATTTGTGCGCGCGATGAGCAAGGCGGGAGCCAAGGCCTATGTGGTCAAGTCCGCATCGGGACGCGATTTGATCCACGCCCTGCGAGCGGTTGCAAGCGGTAAGAACTATCTGTCTCCCGAAGTCACCGGCGCGGTGATGACGCAGTGGGAAGATGCCGCACCGAGCGCCGCGTTGTCCAAACCGGATACCTTGGGAAAGCGGGAGAAAGAGGTGCTAAGGCTCATCGCCGAAGGTCATCGCAGCGGCGCCATTGCGGCGCAATTGGGAATTGCAGTTGCGACGGTAGAGGCCCATCGACGCAATATCTTGCGTAAGCTGCAACTTCATAGCGTCGCCGATCTGACGCGCTATGCGTTGCGCCACGGAATCATCGCTTTATAAGAAAGTGATTCCCCGCCATCGGTCGAGCGTACAACGCCTTTTGTGCCAAAATGCGACTTCCTTGGCAGCTGCCGATGGCGTTCCGTGGTCGACTGGGAGTTTATGAACCGCAGCACCGCCAGTTCGGATTCCTTGACTAAGCGGGCATTGCGGGGCTTTCTGCGTTTACTGTTCCGCCTCTCCGTCGCCGGGGATGCGGCGTCATTTCACAATGAACGCACATTGATCGTGGCGAATCACGAGTCGTTTTTGGACGGCTTGCTGCTCGCGCTCTTTCTGCCGGTGCGCGCGACGTTCGTGGTGCACACCGAGGTCCTTAAGAATTCGCTTTTCCGGCGCTTGCTCACTTTAATTCCACACGTCGTCGTGGATTCCACCAGTCCGCTCGCGATCAAGGTGATTTGCAAGTTGGTGGAGAGCGGCGAGCCCGTCGTGATCTTTCCGGAGGGCCGCCTGACGGTAACCGGCTCGCTCATGAAGGTTTACGATGGCGCCGGCTTCGTCGCCGCAAGGACGGGCGCGACGATCGTACCGGTGCGGATCGAAGGCGCGGGTCAGAGCTACTTCGGGCGTCTTGCAGGAATCTATCCGCTCAAGCTATTCCCGAAAATCAGTATCTTCATTCAAGCCAGGCGTAGCATCTCCATGCCGCAGTTGGCGTCCGCCAAGCTTCGCCGGCGCCGCGCGGGCGAACTCATGCGCCGAATCCTGCTCGACATGATCGTCGCCACGCGCCCGCAGCGCACCTTGTTCGAAGCATTCCTTGACGCGAAGAAGACCTTCGGCTCCCACTATCGCCTGGTTGAGGATATCCGGATGCAGGAGGAGTCGTACGGCTCCATTCTCAAGATGGCGCTCGCGCTGGCACGCATCCTGAAGCCAATGACGCTGGAAAATGAAGTCATTGGCGTGATGACCCCCAACGCCGCGCCGACACTGGGCTTGATTCTCGGCCTCTCGGCGATCAAGCGAGTACCGGCGATGCTCAATTACACGGCCGGCGTCGATGGAATCCAGGCGGCGTGCACCGCCGCAAAAATCACCAAGATCATTACCGCGCGCGCGTTCGTCGAGAAAGCCCGCTTGCAGGCTGTCCTCGATCGCCTCGCTGAGATCGAGGTGTTCTATCTGGAGGACTTGAAGAGCCGATTCAAATGGACCGATAGGCTTTGGGTGCTGTGGACGTATTTTTATCCAGGATCCGCGCTCGAGCCGCAAGACGCCTTCGATCCCGCCATCGTTCTCTTTACATCGGGGTCGGAAGGAAAACCCAAGGGTGTGGTGCATTCGCACGCGTCGCTGCTCTCCAATGTGGCGCAGGTACGCTCAGTCGCGGATTTTTCGCCGCTCGACAAATTCATGATTGCCTTGCCCGTGTTTCATTCCTTCGGGCTCACCTGCGGGGTGATCATGCCCTTGGTGTCCGGCTGCAAGGTCTTCTTGTATCCCAGCCCGCTTCACTACCGCATCATTCCTGAACTGGTTTACGACCGCAATTGCACGGTGCTGTTCGGCACGTCGACCTTCCTCGGAAACTATGCCAAGTTTGCGCATCCCTACGATTTTGGGCGACTGCGCTACGTCGTATCGGGCGCGGAAAAGCTGTCGGATGACGTCCGTGTCTTGTGGATCGAGAAGTTCGGCATTCGCGTGCTCGAGGGCTACGGCGTTACCGAGTGCGCCCCCGTGGTGGCCGTCAACACCCCCATGTCGTGCCGCTTGCACACAGTCGGTCAGCTCGTCCCGGGAATGGAGTTCCAATTGGAGCCCGTGCCCGGAATCGACACGGGTGGAGTGCTCCACGTCAAGGGCCCCAACATCATGAAAGGCTACCTGACGCACGACCGACCCGGCGTCCTCCAACCACCGAATTCCGTCGGTTTTGGCTGGCATAGCACAGGGGACATCGTCTATCTCGATGAGGACGACTTTGTCCACATTCGCGGCCGCGTCAAGCGCTTCGCCAAGATTGCCGGCGAAATGGTCTCACTCGAGGTGGTCGAAAACCTGGCGACGCAGGCCGTGCCTGGGTTCAGTCATGCGGCTTCGACGCGGCCGGACGCGGCCAAAGGCGAAACAATCGTGCTCTTTACGACGGCGAGCGAGCTTACGCGCGACAAATTGAGCAGCACCGCGAAAATCATGGGCCTGCCCGAGCTCGCCGTCGCTCGCGTGATTGTGAAGCTCAAGGAGATTCCCGCCTTGGGTTCGGGCAAGACGGACTATGTGAGGTTGAAGAGCATGGCCGAGGCGGACGCGCCGCCGGCGATGACCGATCCGGCTCAAGTGTCGTGAGCGCGGTGCAGCCGGTGCAATCGGAGGAGCTGTGGACTCGCGGCATGGTGGCCGTGCTCGCGTCGCAGTTTCTCTCGGCACTGGCCGATAATGCGCTGCTGTTCGTCGCGCTCGCGCTGCTGAAGATAAATCGCTATGCGGACTGGACTCAACCGGTGCTGCAGGAGTTCTTTGTCGCGGCCTACATCGTGCTCGCGCCGTTCGCGGGACCCCTGGCGGATTGCCTGCCGAAGGGCCGGGCCATGCTGATTGCCAATGGCCTGAAGTTCATCGGGGCCCTCGGGATCTGCATCGGCCTGAATCCCTTTCTCGCCTACGGCTTCGTGGGTATCGGAGCGGCCGCCTATTCGCCGGCAAAATACGGAATATTGTCTGAGCTCACCACGACCGCACAATTAGTCAAGGCTAACAGCCTCATCGAGTCGTCCACCATTGCCGCCATTTTGGTGGGGGCCATCGCCGGGGGTACGCTCGCGGACTGGAATGTGCAGGGCGCATTGTGGATCGTCGCGGCCTGCTACGCTCTGGCGGCCGCGACCAATCTGTTGGTCCCCAAACTGGCCCCGGTGCATCCCTTGGGACGGCTGTCGATCGCGGAAGTGCTGCGCGACTTCGTGCGAGCGTGCCAAGCATTGATGGCGGTGCGTGATGCCCGATTCTCCATCACCGGGACCTGTCTGTTTTGGGGCATCGGCTCGACGATGCGATTTCTGTTGATCGCCTGGGTGCCGGTTGCGCTGGGTATCCTCAACAATCGCACGCCGGCATACCTGAATGCCATGACCGCGGTGGGCATCGTCGTGGGCGCCGCGCTCGCCGGCAAATTCGTCACCGTGTCGAGCGCGCATCGGGCGCTGCCAAGCGGTGTGCTGATCGGCGTGGCCGTGTGCGTGATGTCGATAGTCCATTCGTTGCCGGTCGCCTTCGTGGTCTTGGCGGTGATCGGCGCGGCGGGTGGCTTCTTTGTCGTGCCGCTCAATGCATTGCTGCAGGAGCGCGGTCAACATACGGTTGGCACCGGACACGCAATCGCCATTCAAAATTTGGGCGAGAACGCAACCATGCTCGTCATGATTGGGTTCTACGCGCTTCTCGTGCGAGCGGCTGTGTCCATCAATCTGATCGCGCTGGTGTTCGGCATAGCCTTCTCCTTGGCCATCGCGGGCTTGTGGGCCTATCGAAGGTCATACCTGAGGATGGCGGCGGCGGTCTAGTAGCGCCTCAGTAGCTGCGCCAGCTTTTGGATCGCTTGCGCCATGGTATTGGTCCACGGGTGTCCGGTGTTCAGTCGCAGATAGTTATTGAATTGCTGGCGCGCAGAAAAAATGGGACCCGGCGCGATCGAGATGCCTAAGTCAAGCGCCCGTCGATGTACATCCAACGAATCAACCGCGGCGGCGCATTCGACCCACAAAAAATAGCCGCCGAGAGGCGCGGCCACGCGATAGCCGGCGGGAAAGTATCGCTGCAGCGATTCCAATGCGGCACGCTGCGATAGCGCCAAACGGCGGCGCAGCCTGATCAAATGTGCATCATAGCCACCACTGCGGAGCATCTGCGCGATACCCTGCTGCACGGGAAGGCTGGTGGCAATCGATGCCTCCATCTTGCGCCGTGACAACTCTTCGGCATAACGGCCGGCGGCAACCCACCCGAGGCGATAGCCGGGAGCCAGGCATTTGCTAAATGATCCGCAATGAAGAACCAAGCCATTGCGGTCAAAGGCTTTTGCCGGCGGCTCCGCTTTCGCTGCGAACTGCAGTTCCGAGTACGCATCGTCTTCGATCAGCGGAATCCCATGGCCGGCCAAGAGGCGCACCAACTCGGATTTGCGTTTTTGCGGCAGCGTGGCCCCGGTGGGATGCTGCAGCGTCGTCATGAACCAGCAGGCGCGGATCGGAAACTTCGTGATCGCCGCTTTGAGCGCTTCGATATCGAGACCGTCGGTCGGGTGCATGGGGACTTCAACGACATGAAGTCCTAAGCGCTGCGCGGCCTGCAGGCACCCGTAAAATGTCGGCGATTCGATCGCAATGGTGTCACCCGGACGGGTTACGCACTGTAAGGCAAGATTCAGCGCCTCGAGCGCCCCTGCAGTGACGATGATCTGGTCGATCCCGACCGACATTCCAAGGGCTAGATATCGCTTGGCGATCTGGCGGCGAAGATCGATGCTCCCGGGCGGAAGACTCTCGACGGTGGACCAGGGGTCCAAATGGCGTGCGCTACTGCCCAGGTAGCGAGCCAACTTTGGCCACGGAAATTGCATCGGACTTGGAAAGGCGGAACCGAGCGGTACCACTTGCCGATTGCGCGACGCCTCCAACGTTTCGAAAACCAGATCGCTCACCGCGAGGCGCGTCGAACTGGTTCTCGGCCGTGAGGTTCGGGGCGGCATCGGAGGAGTTTGCAGTTCACGGACGTAATAGCCCGAACGCGGACGTGCCTCGATCAGACCGTTCGCCTCGAGTCCCTCATAGGCCTTCAGTACGGTGGCCGCACTGACCTTGCGCGACCGCGATAAGGCTCGAACCGAGGGCAACTGATCACCGGCTGTCAACGATCCGTCGCGGATCATGCCGCTGATTTCTTGTGTTACGGTCCGATAAAGCTTCACACCCAACACAATACGGCGAGCGTGGATCCTCCGCCAGTACCGAGCTCAACGCAGAAGATGCGGCGATATCAGCCCGAAATGATAGCTAAGAAGGACGGACAGGAATAACGCCACCGACAACCCGATTCGCCAGCTCAGCGCTTGGACCACGCGGGCCGCGTGCTCGGGACCCGATGACATTGAGAAGAGCGCTTTCCCGAGGCTCGCGACGATGGCGAGCAGAGTCAATACAATGAGTGGCTTCATATAGACCTCGTTTTGGATTCGCGTTCCTCGCGCCGGATGGTCGCAATGACGGTTCCGAAACCAACCGCTACAACGCCGACCATGGCTACCATCAAAAACAGCAGTCCACCGACCAGCTTGTAGCATTCATAAAATCCGTCCAGCAGACCCAGCGGCGTCGTAATTAGAAGCAATGGCTTTGCGATTCGCATCAGTCACCTGCCTTTTCCAGCTGCGCATGAATTCACTGGTCTCGATGTTACTGAGGCGATGGAGAAATGACAGATACAGCCGGCGATGAAAAAGTGCAGTACAGAGCCCGGACGGCGTCCGAAGTGTGAGACACTCGCCACCCCGCCGTGAATTGCCCTGCGCTGCCCGAGAATCGACGGGATTAAATTTAGGGATTAATTTCTGAAGACGGTACAACTCGGACTGCTGCTCGCTACTGCCCTCAGTTTCGGCACGTGGGCCACGGCGGAGCCCGTTGCGGTGGAGGGCGGCTCCCTTCAGGGGGTAATCGCGGATGGCGTTCGAGTATTCAAAGGGATACCGTTTGCCGCGCCGCCGGTGGGGCCGTTAAGGTGGCGCGCGCCACAAGCTGCAGCGGCTTGGTCGGGAATTCGCGCGGCGGATACGTTCTCTGCGGTGTGTCCGCAGCACGGGTCTTATCCGCCAGAATCTGCACCCGAGCCGACCAGCGAGGATTGCCTCTACCTAAACATCTGGACACCGGCCGAGCCGGCGGCAAAGCCGCTGCCCGTGATGGTGTGGATCTACGGGGGCGCGCTGGAAAACGGTTCGGCCTCGACGCCCTTGTATGCCGGCGACGGCTTTGCCAAGCGCGGCGTCATCTTGGTTACCCTCAACTATCGCCTCGGCGTCTTGGGGTTTCTGGCCTTGGATTCCTTGCGCAAAGAGTCCCCGGCGGGCGTCTCAGGCAATTACGGGTTGCTCGACCAAATCGCGGCACTGCAATGGGTGCAGCGAAATATCGGTGCCTTCGGCGGCGATGCACGAAGGGTGACCATCTTCGGCCAGTCCTCCGGTTCCATTTCCGTAAGTACGCTCGTTGCCTCACCGCTTGCCAAGGGTCTTTTTCAGCGCGCCATCGGCGAAAGCGGCGGGCTATTTGAGCCGTTGGATCTCTCCTCGGGCTTTTCGCTAGCGGGAGCCGAGAACAATGGCCGCGAATTTGCGCGGCGCCAAGGCGCGCCGACGCTCGCTCAGCTGCGCGCCAAATCAGTATCCGACCTGCTGAACACGCCGTTCGACGGGCATTTCGTGGTGGACGGCTATGTGCTGAAGGAATCGCCGTTCGATGCCTATCGGCGTCATGCGCAAAATGACGTCGATGTGCTGGTGGGTTCCAACGCTGATGAAGGCCAATTATTTCTGCAAAAGAAAGCCGTAACAGTCGGCAATCTCAAGGCGATCCTCGGTGCGGATTTTCCGGCGCCGCTGGTCTGGCTGCTGAATCCGAATCCGGGAACAACGGATTCCGAGGCGCGGTTGGCCGCGGCAACGGTCGAAGGCGATATGCGCTTTCGCTGGGATATGTGGCGCTGGGCGAGACTCGCCGCGGAGTACGGCGGGAAGCAGGTCTACTTCTACCAGTTCTCGCGCACGCCGCCATTCCCAAGCGGCAATCGGTACTACGGACTGGGCGCAACGCACGGCATGGAAATGCAATACGTGTTCGATCATCTTGGTCAGCAGGACGTGCCCTGGGCCGCCAAGGATCGCGAGCTGGCGGCGGTGCTGCCCGAATATTGGGCGAACTTCGCGAAAAGCGGCGATCCCAACGGGCCTGAGTTGCCGGTTTGGCCCAGTTTTCGAGAGTCGCCAGACAAAGTCATGTTTCTCGGCGAGGAGTTGCGCACAGGAGCGATACCGCACGAGGGAAACTTAAAGAGAATCGACCGAATTTATGCGACCGCCAAGTTTGTCAGCAGACATGTTTACGGGGTGCTGGCGGTGGGGATTTTGGTGATCGTCGCTGTTCTCACGGTGTTGATCATGGCGTATCGGCGCTGGGCGAGGAGGCGACGTGGAGCGAGGAAATATGACCAACCAATCCGAGCCTGACAGCACAGCGCCAACATTCTGGCGCAGGGTGCTGACATTTCCCCTCATTCGGATAGTCGTGGCGATTATCTTCATCGCCATTCCCTTTGCCGTTGTCAGCACGCCATTCAATTTGTTCGTGACGGATAAGCCGTTGAAACGCGTGGGAGCACTGCTGCTCGCAGCCGTTGTCCTCCTGGCCTATTGGGCTTATGTGCGAATCGTGGAGCGGCGCGCTGTGACTGAATTGTCCGGCACGCGTGCCGTGCGCGAACTCGGCAGCGGCCTCGCTTTGGGCGCGCTGTTGTTTTGCTTGACCATAGGAATATTGGCCGCGCTGGGCGCCTATCAAATCACGGGAAACAATGGCTGGATGGTCATGCTCGCGATCCTGCCCGCGTCCATACTCGGCGGCGTTCTCGAAGAAGTCGTGATTCGCGGCGTACTGTTTCGAATCCTGGAACAGTGGTTGGGCAGTTGGGTCGCCCTCGCAATCTCGGCCGTCATCTTCGGGGTTCTGCATCTTCTCAACCCCGGCGCGACACTGCTAAATGCTGCCGCGATTAGCATTGAAGCGGGCGTGCTCTTGGCCGCCGCCTTCATGCTGACCAGGCGTCTGTGGCTTTGCATCGGTATTCACATCGCTTGGAACTTTACCCAAGGCGGAGTCTTCTCGGTGGCCGTTTCGGGAGGGCAGAGCAAAGGCCTGCTGCAGTCGAGAATGGTCGGGCCCGATTGGTTGACCGGCGGGACATTCGGCGCGGAAGCATCGGTCGTGGCCTTGGCGGTATGCGCTGCCGCCGGCATCGTTTTGATAGTTTTAGCGATTAGGAAAGGGCGCGTTGTCGCGCCATTTTGGGATGGCAAATCGGCATCCAACCTGAAAGCCGCGGATGCGGTGCGATAAAAAAAATTACGAGCTGACGCTGGCGGCGCGCCCCTTGATCAGATCGTAGAGAGCCTGCGCCGCCGGCGAAAGATGTGCCGCTTTGCGCGTGACCAGCACGAGGACGCGCGAAATGATCGGATCGACCAGCGCAACCGCGCGCAGCCGCGGATACGTGCCCTTTTGCACGGCGAGCCGCGGAACCACCGCAATGGCGACTCCCTCCGCCACCAAGCCGAGTGCAGTGGAGCTGCGCTGGACTTCGTAGAAGAGTTGCAGCTTGACCTTGCTGCTGCCCAATTCCTGATCGAGTACGCTGCGATTGGCGTTGGCCTCGCCCGCAAAGATCAGTGGATAGGACGTCAATTCTTTCCACGCCACTTTTTTCTTGTTCGCCAGCGGGTGATCGTCACGGCAGATCAAGACGAACTGATCTGTCAGTAACCGATTGCCGATGAGATCAGGATGATGCGTTTGCGCGAGGTTGATCCCTAATTCCGCCTCGCGCCGCACGACAGCGTCGGCCACCGCGGACGAAGAATGATCCAGAATGGTAATTCGATTGTCCGGGTGGGAACTCGAGTATTCCTGGATGATTCTCGGCAAGAATTGAATGCCGGCAGTCGGCACGCAAGCAATGGAGACATCGCCGCGACGGGCCTTGCCGGATTCGGCGATTTCGTCGAGCGCGTTCGCCAGTTCACTGACCAGCCGTCTCGCCTGCGGCAGGAAGTCGCTTCCGATGGCAGTAAGCGCGACGTTGCGCGTGGTGCGTTCAATCAGCTTGACGCCCAGATGTGATTCGAGATTCTGCAGGCGCCGCGTGACGGCGGTCTGGGAAATATGCAGCTCGTCGGCTGCGCGCTGAAAGCCGGTGTGATCGGCGACCGCAATAAAGGCTTGAACGCCCAGCGTGTCCACTTTCATGATGTTTACTCATTAATAGGGGCGATAAATTCATTTTACTCGCTAACGGTCCGCGCTCAAAATCCTCGGCCATGAATACGGGATCATCGATTTGGGAGAGTGTTTGGACTGACTGCTTGATTCAGGCGTGCGTGGCGACACCGTGGATCATGGTGGGTGCGGTCGGCAGGCTGTTTTGGCAGGGTCACGGCTGATGGCAACTGAAGCGTGAGACTCGCGCTCATGATTCTGTCGGCTGTGCTTGCGCTGTTGGTCGCCGCGCTCGTCGGTCTTCTGCGGCCCGACTTGCCGCGCGCTGAGTTGATTCAGAAATACTCCGATGTCAATTCGCGCTTCATCCAGCTTTCCGACGGAAGCTACGCACATGTAGAACTACTCGGGCCGGTAGGGAAGCCAACGGTGGTTTTGCTGCACGGCGCGATGTCTTCGGTGCAGAGCTGGGCAGGGTGGATGCCTTTACTGGCGACGGACCATCGCGTCGTGGCCATCGATCTTCCAGGACACGGTCTCACCGGCGAGACCGGTGCGCGGGATTACAGCCGAGCAGGAATGGTCACATTCGTCCACGCCGTGTTGAAGTCCCTTGGTGAGGAACGTGTGGCCGTCGTCGGTCATTCCATGGGCGGTGGCGTCGCGGCGGAGTATGCCGAGCGCTACCCGGATGAGGTCTGGGCGCTGGTGCTGGTCGATTCTGCGGGAATTCATGTCGCTGGCCGGCCAGACACCGAAGCCGCGAAACTCGCGCGCAACCCCGTTACTCGAGCCGTATTGCCATGGGTCATGCCCAAGTGGGAACTCACGCGGGCTCTGCGCAAGATGTATGGCGACCCGTCGAAAGTTACCGGCGCGTTAGTTGATCGCATTTGCGAACTCGAGCGGTTTCCCGGGAACCGGGCCGGTCTCATCGGCCACTATTTAGCCCCGAGCGACGATGCGAGGCTCGAAGCCGGTTTGTCGGACTTGAAATTGCCCGTGCTGATCGAATGGGGCGGTCTCGACGCCGTGCAGCCACGCGCAGCCGCAGAGGTGTTTCGCCGGCGAATCCCGGGCGCACAGCTGGTCATTTATCCGGGCGTCGGTCACGACGTCATCGAAGAGGCCGCCGCGGCGTCCGAGCGCGATGCGGAGGGCTTTCTGGACCGCGCATGGGGATTATGATTCGTCGGGGTCGTGTGTCAATCCGAGCTTTCTGAACAACGCTCGAACCTTTTCGCCCAGGCTTTGATGGCCCGAAGCTGCATTGCTGTAGATTATGCCGCCGGGAACAATGAGCTCAACTCGAGTCCCTGCTGGCGCGGAGCTTTCGATCTTAAAATGCGCCGCGATGCGCGCGGCGCGCTCGCGCATTCCCTGTAAACCAAAATGCCCCTCTCTGCCTCGCTCGGCAAGCTGTGGATCTATGCCGACTCCATTGTCGCGGACACGCAAAGTCAGGTCTGTCGAGTACGTAAGCTCAACCCACAATTGGCCGGCATGCGAGTGCACACACGCGTTGCGGATTGCTTCGTACCCAACGCGGTAGACCTCATCACGGACGATGGGATGCATCTCTTGAGGCTCGCCGACCACGGAAAACGAGGCCTCCATAGAATTCTGCAGTCGACATTCTTCGATCGCCCGCCGGAACGCTGCGGCCAGATCGTTTCTCTCTAGAGTCGACATGCGCAAGGAGTTCAACGCCGCCCGCCCCTCTTCGGTGGCCCGTCCCAGCCAGACCGATAACTGTTCAACTGCGCGGCGCATACGGTCAGGATCCGTGGCGGGATCCAGTGCGTCATCGGCGACCAGCTTGCTGCCCTGGATAGTTTGTAGGAATGTGTCATGAAGATCGCGGGCGAGTCTGGTGCGTTCGGCCAATCGTTCATCAAAGCGGGCATTCAGCCTCCTGGCGATCTGGCGCACGCGCAGGCGAAAAGCCACCCAAACAGCCAGAAGCGCAATGCCGATGCACAGCACGCGGAACCACGTCGTTTGGTACCACGCAGGCGCGATGACGAAATTCAGACTTGCGCCTTCTTCGTTCCAGACACCGTCATTGTTGCAGGCGATTACGTGGAAGCGGTACTTCCCCGGGCGCAGATCGGTATAGAACGCTTGGCGGCGCGTTCCCGGATCTTGCCAGCCGGTATCGCGCCCTTCGAGTTGGTAGCGAAATAAAACCTTTTGCGGGACGGTTAGGCTCAGCGCCGTATAGTTGATCTGTAGGTCGCGTGTCAGGGGTGGGATTAGCAATCCTTCTCGTGGAGCGTAGGACTTGCGGTCTGCAACCACCTCTTCCACATGCACCGGGGGCGGCGTCGCATTGGTCTCGAGATGAGCGGGATCAATCACCTGCAGTACATCGCCGCGCCCGAACCAGAGGCGTCCATCCGGAGATTTTCCTGCCGCCGGGAAGGGACCGGCGGGTCCCGGTTTGACGCCATCGAGGACGTCGAAGGTTCTGACCGCTATCACGGCGTCCGGTTGCCGCCACCACTTTTGCATTTCGGTATCGGCGATCTCAACCAGACCACACGGCGAGTCCAACCAAAGATTGCCTTTCGCGTCACTCAGGAATGCATTGACTATGTCGCAAGGAAGCCCATTGCGGGTTGTTAGGACCTGTTGCTTCTCATTCTTGATGCCAACGAGTCCATAGGTACTTGCTCCCAAGACCGTACCATCGGGACCTACCGCAACCTGGTAGAGGATCGAATTTGGGCCGTGTTCGAAATGGTACGTTTGCGCGCGCCCCTGCCGCATCCTCGCCAGATCGCCGTTGATCAGGCCCAGCCAAAGGCCGCCGCCTGGGTCGGGTGCCAGTCTGCGGGCGGCGGGTATTTGCGAGGTTGGAAATTCCTCGACGACTTGAAAGTCGCGAATGCGCAGAAGCTGCCTGCTGTCTTGTTTCAGGATGACCTCCGCCCAGATATCGTTATCGATATCTTCGGTGATCCCGACGACCCATCCTATCTGAGCATCCTGGCCCTTTCTGATCTGCTTGAAGACGCCGTTTTCATAGATCGAAAGCGTCTGGTCGACGCCAACCCAGATCCTGGCTAAATGATCCTCGAACAATGTGGTCACTTGAGCGCCGGGCCGGATCTTCCCGGATCGAATCACCGTGTGATCATCACCGTGGAGCGCCTCCAGCGCGCTGTCGCTTCCGATCCAGACCGTTCCGTCGCGGGCGGCGAGAACCCCATCCACCTCCCCGATATCCAGTCCTTGATTGGGAGCAAAGCTGGCGACGCGCACGTCGCGGAACAAATCGAGCCCCGCGGTGGTCGCAACCCACAGGTTACCTTCCTGATCCTCGTAGAAGTTATGTACGAGGTCAGCCGACAAGCCATCGGAGCTGCCGAAGTGCTCCACTTTGCCATCTCGAACCCGATAGATGCCCTGCGAATAAACGCCGATCCACAACGTACCTTGTCGATCCAGAAGGAGCGCCGAGATTTGTAGTGTGTTTGTGAACGGAGGCGATGCGAACGGCTTCCACAATCCTTGCATCAGCTGCTGCAGTCTGATGCCCGCTCCCGAAAACGCCATTCCCACCCAAACCGAGCCGTCCGAGCTTGGAGCAAGACTGGTGACGCCGATCTGGTCTTGGTTTGATGACAACCCTTCTGTTGTATAGACATCGTGCGAATGCGGCTGCCAGCGGACCACCTCGGACCTGCCGCCGACCCAAAGATTTCCCTTCAGATCTTCGGCCACGGTCGTCGGATTGGCAGGAGTCCCATCGGTCTGTTGGTAACAACGGAATCCCGCACCGGCGATTTGGCATAGACGCCCCGTTATTGCGCCAGTCTGAGTGGTGAACCAGATCGTACCGTTTCGGCCTTCTACAATATGGCTGGTCCGGCCCGACGGAACTACATTAATCAGATGTCCGTTTACCCAGTGACTGAGGCCGGCACTTGTTCCGATCCACAAACTCCCGTCCCGCGATGCGAGTACCCGCCACACGATGGAAGAGGGTAGGCGTTCGTCGCCCTGCAATGTCAACGGAACGAAGCGAACGCCATCGAAGCGCAGCAATCCATTTTTTGTCGCAATCCACAGATAGCCATCGACAGTTTGAGCGACTGACATTACCTCGGAGGGCAAGACTCCATCCCGAACTCTCCATGCGGTGTGCCCGTATTGCGAGATATGCAGATTGGGATTGACCGCCCAGGCCAGAGGCGATGTCAATAGAATCAGCAGGCAAGCCAAAGGTGATCCCGTGCGCCGACGAAAGTGCCCGAACCGGCCAATCCCGTTATTTGCCAAGGCAGGAAATACCGCTCGCTGATCCGGACGACTTGAACAGAGAAACTTCACAAGATCTCCGGATCCGTTCTCATGGGTGCACCCAACGATGTGATGGGCTCACACGGCGTAGCAACCTTACGCGTCGCCGACCTTGGCGAATTCACCAGAATCTTTAGCCGGCGCCCTGCAGTTTTCTACAGGTTGTATGGAAGCTCAGATTTGCAGCAGGCCGCGCCGAAGCGCGATGGTCACGGCATGCGTACGATCGTTGGCTCCCAGCTTGTCCACCAGGTTTTTGATATGGAAATTAACCGTGGTTTCCGCGATCGTCAATTGATCCGCAATTTGTTTGTTGCGATAGCCGTCTCGAATCAGCCGGAGCACTTCCAGTTCCCGAATCGTTAGGTCATCGTCGCCCAGGTGTTCGGCGAGGCGCGCGGCGACCTCGGGTGGCACGTGACGTTTGCCGGTGTGCACCGACCGAATCACGGCCAGCAACTCATCCTTGGGCATACTCTTCAGCAGATACGCCGAGGCGCCCGCTCGCATGGCGCGCTGAATTTCCCCGTCGCCGTCTGAACTCGTCAGCATGATGATGCGTGCATGCGGAAATTCTCCGCGGATGGCGATCAGAACATCTGTGCCGTTGGAGCCGGGAAGCCGCAGGTCCATCAAGGTGATATCCGGGCGATGGCGGCGAAACTCGGCCACCGCTTCAACCGCGTTCCCAGCATAAGCGACGAGCTGCAGGTCCTGCTGCGATCCAATGATCGTGCTCAGGCCTTCCCGGAAAACCGGGTGATCCTCGACACAGAGAATGCGGATCGGCTCGGACATGCGGGGAATTGCCTCTCAATCCGATTGTAGTGGGTGTTGCGGTCTCCGTCCAAGGGGCCACATGGGGCAGCACAACGAGGACCGAAGTCCCCGTTCGGAACGCCGCGCGAGCGTGCGCGCGACGCGAGTTGACACTACTTAACGTTGTGGATCTGAGAGTAAAAGCGCCACGTGCGCGGTACGCCGGGTCCGCAGACCAGAGTGGCCCCAACCGTCTGGTTTCTCATGGTGCTTGACCATGGCGTGTCCATGACGTCGCACCAATATGCACTCGGCCACCCATCTGGCGGCCGAATTGAGTGCACACGCGCCTGATACCGGGTGCCGAAGCGCGAATAGCCGGTCGAATGCGACATCGCGTTCTCCTGAAGCGGACTATGTACCCAGCATTCATGACTACGGCATCGCGTTCTTGTATAAATCGGCGCGTTTTGTTCATGCCTGTGCTCTACAGCCGCAGAAGATGACTTTTGCCGTGCGGGGCACGGCAATCTAAGAGAAAAACATGATGGGCGGAATTACCGTTGAGGGCTAAGTTCGCGCCCACAACACGAGGAATCCGACCATGACAAACCCCGAGAGAATTCTCTTTACCGCCAAAGTTCACACCACGGGTGGCCGAGAGGGCGCGTCGCGCAGCTCCGATGGCCGCCTCGATATCGAGCTCTCGCCTCCGGGCAGCACAGCCGGCGGCACCAATCCGGAGCAGCTGTTCGCCGCGGGCTGGTCCGCCTGCTTCGAAGGAGCGATGGGGTTGGCGGCCCGTAAGATGAAGATCGCTCTGCCGGCCGACACGGCCATCGACGCCGAAGTAGACCTGTGTTTAACCGACGGCGCTTATTTCCTCCAAGCTCGTCTCAACGTTAGCGTACCGGGACTCGAGCGCGGCGTAGCTCAGGCCCTGGTGGATGCCGCGCATCAGACATGCCCGTACTCCAAAGCCACGCGCGACAACATCGACGTCACGATCAAGCTCGTGTAAACGCTGGTTCGGATCACAGACTTAACACAAAGACATGATAGGCAGCGACAGCGCGCGCGAATAGCGTCACCCCATGCAACGTGGATCGAGGCACAAGCGTAAATACGGGCGACCGCTGGTGACAATGGCGCTGTTTGTCGTGGTCTCTTGCGCGGCTCTATTCAGTGTTTTCGGCCTGTGGAGGGAAGTCAGCGTGGGTAACGCCAATTTGGCTTATGCCGCAGGAACTGAGGCATCGGGCCCGCTGCATGCGCTATTCGAGGCGCAGCAATGGCTGAACACAAAACCGCTGCGCGCTGAGGACATCCGCGGCAAAGTCGTTCTAGTCAATTTCTGGACGTATTCCTGCATCAATTGTCTGCGAATACTTCCGCACGTGCGGGCATGGGCGGAGAAATACCAGAGCCGCGGTCTCCTCGTCATCGGCGTGCATACGCCGGAATTCGCATTCGAAAAAGACATCGGCAATGTGAGCAAGGCACTGGTGTCGCTTGGCGTAAGCTATCCGGTCGCGATTGACAATGATTTCAGAATTTGGCGGGCCTTCGACAATGTGGCGTGGCCGGCGCTCTATTTCATCGGCGCCGATGGTCGCGTGCGACGACACCTCTTCGGTGAAGGTCAGTACGACCAATCCGAGCAACTTATCCAGGAGTTGCTCTCGGCGGCCGATGCCGCACCCATCGCCGGCGGCATCGTGACCGTCAAGGGCATCAGTACCGAAGCCGCACCGGACGAGCAGGATCTGCGCTCTCCCGAAACCTACATCGGCTACGCCCAGGCCACGAACTTCGCCTCACCGGGATTCGTCGGCGAAAATGCATCCAAGGCCTATAAGACCCCATTGGGGCTGCCGCTCAATCATTGGAGCTTGTCCGGTGTTTGGACGATCGCGGCCGAGTACGCCGCGCTCAACGGGGCGCCGGGCGGCATTGCCTATCGTTTCCACGCCCGTGATCTTCATCTCGTATTGGCCCACTCCCCGCAAGGCCATCCCATTCGCTTTCGGGTCACGATCGATGGCAAACCTCCCGGCGCCGACCATGGTTACGACACTGACGCGGCCGGGTGGGGCACCCTCCAGGAGGATCGCCTCTATCAGCTCGTTCGGCAAGCGGGACGAGTCGTCGATCGGACCTTTGAAATCGAATTCTTAGAAGCGGGTGTGCGCGCCTATGCGTTCACATTCGGATAGAGCTTGCTGATCCTGATCAATTATCCAACCGAAGGAGATTTTCAGATGAGTTCAATTGCACTTGACGAACCTTTCGACCAGCCGCGGCGCCGATTTTTGGGTACCGCGGCCATGACGCTGGCCGCCGCGCAGCTCGGCGTGATCGGTGCCGCGAACACGCTGTCTGGCAACGCAAGAGCTGCAACCGTGCCGCCGGTCAAGCCGGGAACGAATTCGTCGTTCGGCCCGCTGAAGCAAATCGATGCCGGCCTGCTGAATGTTTGCTATGCAGAAGCGGGTCCCGCCGATGGTCCCCCCGTCATTCTTCACCATGGCTGGCCTTATGATATCTACAGTTTTGTCGATGTTGCGCCCTTGCTGGCTTCCGCGGGCTACCGAGTGATCGTTCCGTATGTTCGCGGCTACGGCACGACGCGATTTCTTTCCAGCGAAACGATGCGCAACGGCCAGCAATCGGTGGTGGCGCTCGACACCATCGCGCTTATGGATGCTCTCAGAATTCACAAGGCGATCCTCGCGGGCTTCGATTGGGGAGCGCGCACGGTCGACATCATCGCTGCGCTCTGGCCCGAGCGCTGCAAAGGCATCGTGCCGGTGAGCGGATATTTGATCGGCAGCCCAGCTTCCAACGAGGCCCCCCTGCCGCCGAAGGCCGAGTTCGCTTGGTGGTATCAGTTTTACTTCGCGACGGAACGCGGCAAGGAGGGCTACAGTAAAAACACGCAGGACTTCAACAAGCTCATTTGGCAGCTCGCGTCACCGAAGTGGAATTTCGACGATGCCACCTATGATCGCAGCGCCGCGTCGTTCGACAATCCAGACCATGTTGCAATCGTCATTCACAATTACCGCTGGCGGATCGGTCTGGCCAAAGGCGAGTCGAAATACGACCATCTGGAGAAACGGCTGGCCCAAGGCCCGGATATCACCGTGCCGGCGATCACGATGGAAGGGGATTCCAATGGCGCGGCACATCCGGATCCGGCCGCCTATCGGAAGAAATACACGGGCAAATATGCAAGCCGGATCATCAGCGGCGGCATCGGGCACAATCTGCCCCAAGAAGCACCTCAGGCCTTTGCTCAAGCGATAGTCGACGTCGACGCCTTTGCGTAGGCGTCTCGGGCCCTGCGGATCGACAACGGTCCGCAGGGCATGGCGGGCGCGGTCGCCTCAATCGAGGGGATTCTCGGCGAACAATTCGGCAACCATGGCCGAGTCGAGGTAGGCGCGCACACGCGAAATAATTCCGTCTTGGAAATAAACCACCCAGCAGTAGCGGTTGTCGAAGCGCATGCCATTCTTGGCAGTCGCCAACGAATGCAGCTCAACCACGGCCTGATCACCTTCCGTGATCATATGCTCCACATGCAGCTGCGCGCCCTGCGGAAGAACCCGGCCCAGCTTGGCGAAGGTGCCCGCAATGAATGCCTGTTTGCCGGCATAGTGACCCGCGAGAGGGTGCGTGCCCATCACGGTCCAATCGACGTCATCGGCTACATGCTCGAAGAAGGCAGCGCCGTCGCCATTCTCCAGTCCTCGGAAAATCTCGCGTACTTGGCCGAATGGGATGCTCATGTGGTCTTTCCTCGAAGCGGTTGATTTGCCAGTGATGAGAGAATCACGGCGCGAAGCGCGCATCGTGTCCGCGGAACGCACCCGGAGGCAGACCCACGATCTCGTGGAAGCGGCGCGAGAAATGACTCTGATCCGAAAACCCGGTGCTCAGAGCGATCTCCGTCAAAGGGAGGTTGGTGGTAGCGAGAAGTTCACGCGCACGCATCACCCTGTTTTGGATCACATACCTGTGCGGCGTCACGCCCACGGACTTGTGGAACGATCGAGTGAAGTGAGACGTCGACATTCGCACAACGGCCGCGAGCTCATCGATATCCAAGGCGGCGTCAAGATTCGCTTCGATGTATTCCTCGATACGCTGCAGCGCTCCCTGCGAGAGTCCGCACCTCGGGCGCCCCGTCGGCGGAAAGGACGATACGTGAGCGAGTGAGTCCATGCGCGGCCGGACATGCAGCAGTACGCGCGCATCGCGGAACGAGTCCGTGGCACCCGGATCCGCCGGAGTAATGAGGGCGACCCATGGCTCACCGTCGCTCGACGCGAATAGCGTGGTCGAGACATCACCGTGGCGCCGCCGCCGCAGCAATGTCGGGTTAGGACGGAAAAGCGCGGTAACCGCCAGCTGAGGTCCCATCCGGCTGCCATTGGCCTCGAGCAACTGGCGCGCTTGTCGATCCGCTCCCGTGATTCGCTGATCCCGATCGATTGCGAAAAGTATCGTGGTGCGAGGAGCGTTACGTCGCATGGCCGTCACTACACAATGGCGGCGATGGACCAGACGGAACCACCGCTCCGTGATGGCGCGGGCCGCGGATTCGCCCAGTGCCCGAAGCAGTTGCTCGGCGGCATCCGAGCGCGCTGCGTTGCCTTGAATGATATCCAGTGACGCAAGCGCGCGGCCTTCCGCGTCAAGGATTGGGGTGGAGATTTCCGAATGGCCCAACTGCAGACCGAGGCCCGCGGCCCTGACCGTGCCGCGGACATCGTGGATTGGAATATCTACTGAATTGAGTGGCAGGATCGCGCCGTCCACGCCGCGCATGACGGCAGAGCACTGCTGAGTGCGCAAGATCTCATTGAGCCTAGATAGGTCTTCGTGCGCACTCGTCGACAGTTGTTCAGTCCGCGACTGGCAATGGATTTCGGCGCCTGCCCGAAAAGGCGCGCGCATCTTCAGGGGCGGCGCATTGTGGAGGCGCCCGCGCATGCCCCACATGCGGGCTCCTTGCGCTCCGTCGTCAAAAGACTCCGCGGAGCCAACGCCGCCGAAATTACAGGCGAGCGACACGCGAAACTCCGAACTGTTTTGATCTGTGGTCATGGCGCCCCTCTGTCTGACAATGGAATATGGCTAAACCGTAGTCTCATTGCGCGCATCGGCCTATGACGTTTTTCTATTAGAATTCGATGCGAGTGCCGCTCGCGACACTTAATACAAAGCTGCAATTGGCGTGGATAGTGATGATCGTTATTGGTGTCGCGGGGTCAACGCGTTTACCACGCGCCTTCTTTTTGACCAAACCACCAGACCGCGCCAAAACCGATCGTGGGCTGCGCCAATTGCAGTACTCCCAGCGTATTGCTGAGAAAATAGTGCTGATTGGATTCATCACGCCGGAACTCTCCTCGCAGTAAAAATCCGTCCGCCGGGCGATAATCAAAGGTCACCGTGCCTTCCTTGAGATATTGAGTCGTGCCGCTGAAGAGCCCGCCGATGTCGGCGAGGTACTCGGCGCGCATAGCGATGGAAAACTGTGGGGAAAGCTGATAGCCCGCGTAAAGCGCGCCACCCTCGACGCGTTGCGGAGTGGAGTAGGAGTACAGGCGCTCCTGAACGTAGTCTGCTTCGGCCTCTAGGGTGAGGGCCTTGGTTGCCTGCCAGCTTAGGTATGTATCGCTGATCTGCAGCTTGCCGTTCGGCGCATTCGGAATCGGCAAGATCGCGGTGCCTTGCTGATTCGGCAGCAAGGCCAGCTGAGCGGGGGTGGGGTTTTGAAGGTACACGACGTCCGGATGCTCTTGGCCTTGGTAATGATTGATTGTCCAGCTGACCGCCGGCGTCGGGGTCAATACGACGCCGAGCAATTGATCCTTATAGTTGTTGAATGCCTCGGTCTGCTGCGTGCCGTTGGTGATCCAGAGGTTCACGGCCAACAGGTCGTTGACCGCATATTTTGCGCGTAAACCAGAGTGATAGAACGGCAGATACTCGAACCAGAAGCTGCGCGAGTAATTGAGCTGGTCCTTGGTGTAGTTGCCTTCGATTCCGAGGGAACTCGCCCACTTGCCGAAATCGACCGTGAGCCCATTACCCACCGGGAAAACATAAGTGCCATAAGCCTGGTACACGTTGCGGTAGAGGTCCGGACGCAACTCATTGGCGAAATTGCCTTGCGTGGCCGCGGTAGCCTGGCCGAACTGCAAATCAATTCGCGCTCCGAAGCGCTTGTCCGCGGACAGATCCGGCGCGCTTTGCAACACCACATCCGCCTGATTCAGACTAAAACTGTTGCTGCTCACGTCGTACGCCCGCAGACTGTTCACGCGTCCGATGGGGGAATTGGTGTTGTACTCATAATAGGTGTCGAGCAAGGCGTTGATGGTCAGACCACGCAGAAAGTCGGCGCCTTGCTTGGATACTGCCGCAGACGACACGCCCGGCGCGACGGCATTGTCCGGCGGCGTTGTGGCCGCTGTCTTGCCGGTCGAGGTCGAGTTCGAGTTCGAGGTCGACGTCGCGGTTGCCGTTATCGCCGTCGCTGTTGCTACGGTTGAGCTTGCAGGCGCCGCATCGGTAGCTGCGGCCGCCGGCGCCGGTGTCCGCTTGGGCAATTGAGCCTGAAGCTCGCGCACCAGACGCTTCAGTTCCTCGACTTCCTGGGTTAGGTCCGTGATGCGGGAATCAACGGTCTTGGAAACGGTCTCGCTCGAGGTCGTCTGCGCTTGAGTGGCGGCAGAAGGAGCCGAGTCGGCGCCGTAAGCCGCTCCGCTCGATGCGAACAGCACGGCAGACGCGGTGACGTTCACGCTACTCCAAGGCGTCAAGAGAGGGTTGCCGAGGATTCTTTTCATGCTGCACTCCAAATACAAAACGCATGCGCGCGCTTGAACATTTGGCGACGCTAGCAGGGAAGCGGCGACTCACGTATCAGTGCTTTCTGTTAGGGCGGCGGCGCAATGCGCGCCGCAGTGCTAAGGAGTCTTTGCCGACGAGCTGGGTGCGGGTTCTATTTCGACGGTGGCCGTCAAGCCCGCCACGAGTCGCACGCCCTGCGGTACCTGATCCAAATGTATGCGCACCGGGATGCGTTGCGCGAGCCGCACCCAGGTGAAGATCGGATTAACGGTGGCGAGCCCTTGTTGGTTGGGCTGGGCGTTTGGAACGTCGATTCCTCGAGAGACGCCGGCGACATGACCGCGAACGGTCTGGCGATAGCCCATCAGCTTGACCGTGGCCGGATCACCTTCGTGAATCGAGGCGACCTGGTTCTCTTCGAAATAGGCGTCCACCCAGAATGACTCTGAATCGACCAGCGAGACTTCGCTCTGGCCAATGTCGGCGTAGTCGTCCAGTTGGGCCAGGAGATTGGTGACCCAGCCGTCGACCGGGGCGAGAATTCGGGTCCGCTCCAGATTGACTCGAGCTTGATGCAGGTCGGATGTCGCTTGCTGGACTTTCGCGCGGGCGATCGACGCATTGCTTTGGAAGAGCTGCAGCTGTTCCAGCGCGACGGCATCGAACTTGGCGAGGCCCTCGCGGCGCTGCGCCTCGCGTGTAATGTTCTGCCCGTCAAGGATTGCTTGTTGCAACACCGCTTCGTTGCGGCTGACGGCGATTTTGTAGTCGGTGGGATCGATAACCATCAAGAGGTCGCCCTTGTGCACCAATTGATTGTCGCTCACTCCGAGTTCTACGATGCGGCCGGCAACCTCCGGGGCCATGGTCACGACGTAAGCGCGCACCGTGGCGTCGCGGGTCCACGGCGCTTCAACATAGGCTCGCCACATGCTCTGGCCGGTAGCGGCAGCGCCGGCGACACTCGCCACGGTAATGAGAACTGCGATGGTCCGGCGCAGGATGCGATGCCCTGGATGGGCAATGTCGCTGTCGTTGCCCGCAGGTGGCGCGGTCTTGGGTGTTTCGTTGGCAAGCCTGGGAGCCCGCCCGGTCGGTACTTTCTCGCGCTTCGCCTTTGCTTTGACGTCGGGCATTGCAGGTATCAGCGAGCAATGAACAACACGATGGAGGAGAGCACGATCACATAAATGGAAAACACGAACAGCGCCGGGTGCCAGACGAAGCTGAGCAGTCCGATTCGGGCCGCAACCCGGCGCAGGACGATGATCGTCATCCAAGCCCCAACTATCAGTATAGAAATGGGTGCGACATACACACCGAACAAATTGACCTCCGAGAACCTCATTCGGTTATTCCAGTGTTGAAGTAGGGCGCATATTGATTCAGCACTTCCGACAAGGCGAGGATGTTTCCGCGCGCATGCAGCACCGGGCGCGACGATTCCTCTCCCGCGCACCTTCCCGCCAATGCCTGGTCGAACTTCCAGAGCTCTGCGGTCGCCGCCGCACTTCGGCCCTGCACCAGGGCCTTTAATGCCGGCTCGAGTTGTGCGCCAAGCGCCAAGCGCCGGGCGATGCGGTGCAGGCGCGTGATTTCGGCCCCCGCGGCCAACGCCGCGACGATCTGCGCGCGTTGCAGCGGAACAGCGGAATCGGGAAGCACCGAAATGCGGGCGTACACGTGACGCTCCCAGCCTCCGGGGCGATATGAATTCGGGTCACGTGCGAGCCGCCGCAAATCGCGCAGCGTGAGGCTGAGCAGCCGGGCAGTTCGCACGGCCGGGGACAGTGGCGGCAGCACACGGAAAGCCAGCGCGGCGATGACGCTTCCGGCAAATAGCGCGAGCGCCGAGTTGTAGAACTGCGTCGTGTCGTAGCTCGCGAGGTTCTCGGTGGCGAGCAGCGCGACAAAGTTCACGCCCATTGAAGTGAACACCGCCGGCCGCCAACTCAGTGTACTCATGGCGCCGACCGGGGTGAGGTAGCAAGCGAGGGCGACGCTGAGTCCGACGAAAGTCCCAAGTTGCGGCAACAGCGCGAATTTGACGATGGCGGCAAAACCTACCGCCATGCCGGTGCCGAGCAAGAACTGCATCGCACCCGAATAGGCTTGATCGGCGCGTGGTCCGAACACGACCACGGTGATGGTGGTCCAAATGATGCAGGTCGTGCCACTTGGCCAGCCGCTCACCACCCAGACCAGCTCTGCGGCGCCGATGGCCAGAAACGCACGGCATGCGTTAATAAGAGGAGGGTACCAATCCGCCACCTCGAGCCGAGGACGGGGGGTACGAAGTGGCGGTTGCGCGGGATCGGCGGCCAGCAACGCGAGTCCGCGTAGCCCTTGGGAAATGCCCATGAAGACCTTGGCCGTCTGGTCGATGAGTAGCTGCGTCGAGCGCGTTCCGGGCGGGATGGCCGCCAGAGCGCGCACCGTGTTCTGGCAGATCCGCAGCAACCTCAGCGGATTTGCCGTCCAGTACGACACGTCACCGAATGCTTGTGCCCTGCGCAGCTCGTAGGGAATGCTTTGTAGCACCTCGTGCACCTGCCGAGGCCGGCGGTCCCGCGACAGTTGGAGGAGATGACTGACAACCGTGCGCCAACCTGCCAGCGCGTCAATCAACCCATACACGGCCTGCTGCAGGCGATATGAATCG
>Ga0209169_10000004_pt1 | contig 132300 bp, 103 predicted proteins | sample HubBroMetageWRM4_FD_188346 | JGI IMG/M metagenome (GOLD analysis project Ga0209169, IMG submission 188346) | Warmed soil microbial communities from the Hubbard Brook experimental Forest, New Hampshire - Hubbard Brook CCASE Soil Metagenome WRM 4... | ecosystem: Environmental > Terrestrial >...
TCCGCGTTCGATTCTAACTAACTCAAATTCGGGGCGGCATGCAGCGTGTCGCCTCGAGCTAACCCAATCCGTAGCGTCCCCCCCCCCGGCCGCACCCACAGGTGCGGCCGTTATTCTGCAGAAACCTGGCGCGAAGGAATTGGGTGACGAGCCTGAGGACGCCGGACATTCACAGGCAACCTGATCTGCCTGACCGGCCAGCTTACGACCCTACCGAGTGTCGCTCTTCCTGGGCCGACATAAGACAACAATCGATCTTGGCGCCAGCAGGTATTTCTTCTGCCCTAAAGGGATTCCGTCGTCCGAGAAATCATCTGGACTGGGCAAAGCGGTGTCCACGATTCTCTTCCACTCCCCTGCTGTTCCCTCTTGCACATTGAACTCCAACTCTTCCCAGTAAGCATTGACCATCGCGTAGATGTCATCGTCGCCTTGAGAAGTGCCGTGCAGGCAGAACGCCAGGCTGTGGGAGTCGTCGGACAAATCGACCGTCGGTCCCACACCGTACCAGGCAACGTCCTCCCGCCAGAATCTGCTCCGGCTCAGCGACGGATGATTTTTCCGGAACGCAATCATACGCTTGAAGAACCGGAAAATGTCCTCGTTGGATCGGAGTTGACTCCAATCCAGCCACGCGGTTTCGTTGTCCTGGTTATAGGGATTGTTGTTGCCAAATTGGGTATTCAGGAACTCATCCCCAGCCCGAAACATCGGCGTACCGTTAGACAAGAAGAGGAGACAGCAGAAATTCTTTACCTGCTTGCGGCGCAGCGCACTGACGGCCGGGGAGACAGCCTCATCCCCTTCCTGTCCACAATTCCAACTGTAGTTCGCATCAGTGCCGTCCTGATTGTTATTTCCGTTTTGCCAATTATGCTTGCGGTCGTAAGAGACAAGGTCGAAAAGCGTGAAGCCGTCGTGGGAAGTTACGTAATTCACGCTCTGATAAGCATGATAAGCATCGGCGCGGCTGTCTGGAAACAAATCGTCGCTGCCATAGATACGTCGCATCACTTCAGCAACCATCCCGTTGTCGCCCTTAACAAATCGGCGAATATCGTCGCGAAACCGTCCATTCCACTGCAGCCAAGTCAGGCCGGGAAAGCCGCGCCCGAGCTGATAAGCTGCGGTATCCCAGGGTTCCGCGATCAGGCGCACCCGCCCTAAGTCCGGATCCGCGGCAATTTCACTGAAGATCGGCGCTTGACCCCAGTTGAGAGATCCGTCTGCATTGCGGCTGAACACCGACGCCAGATCAAAGCGGAATCCGTCGATGTGCATCCCTCGCTTCCAAAAACGCAGGCTGTCAATCACCATCTTGCGCACATGTGGCTGGCCGAAATTCAAGGTATTGCCCGTGCCGGAGTAATTGGCGTAGGGGTTTGCCGGATCGGAAGACAGCATGTAATAGCCAGCGCTGTCGAGTCCCTTGTAGCTGTAGATCGGCCCTTTGTAGTCGCCCTCGCAAGTGTGGTTGTACACGACGTCCAGTACGACACCGATACCAGCCTGATGAAAAGCCTTCACCATATTCTTGAATTCAAGATGCTGCCCATCAGAACGGAGGGTGCTCGCGTACTGAGCATGGGGCGCGAAGAAATTCAAAGGCATATAGCCCCAGTAGTCGCCTTCCTGTGGATCACGCTGAAACACCGGCATCAGTTCTACAATCGTCACCCCCAGTTCCTTCAAATAGGGGATCTTCTCCACGAGGCCGGCGTATGTGCCGGCGCGCGATGGATCGACACCTGAGTTTGGGTTCTTCGTGAAGCCCTTCACATGAAGTTCGTAGATCACCGCATCCGACTCATGATGTTGCGGGCGATCCCCCGACCAGTCAAATGTCGACCGGTGATCCGGCAGCACTCCCAAAGGCGCGTGGCCTGCATTGGATCCTTCTCGCATGGCCAGGTTGCGATCAAAACCTGGTGGGAAGAAGATGCATTTCGCGTACGGGTCAAGCAGAACTTTCTGCGGATCGAAACTGTGCAGTTGAGGAATCGCCTCTCCTGAGACGGAGTACGCGTAATAGCGAACCTCAGTAATCTTTGCGACTGGGACGCGGCAGTGCCAAATCCGCCCCGACTTGTTGTGCAGAAAATCCAACTGAAGGCTCAGAAGAGGATTCACTATATCGGCTGGAGAATAGAGCAATAGAGTGACGCTCTCCGCATGCTCCGAGTGAACGGCAAAATTGAACGCTTGCTCCTCTTCGATCCACTGGACACCAAGCGGCAAGGGGTCCCCCTCAGCCTGCTCCCAAGTCGGTCGTTTCACGACTGGGGCCGCCTCGGCATTGGCGGGCTTGGCCGCACCATCCGTGTTGGCGAGCACATCAATGCTTGGTACGTCAACGCTTGAACTGTTCACTGTCCCTCTCTTTCATCCATTCCCGCCGCTCGCTTCGCTCTCAATGCAGCGGCGCGACAACTCCGCCAAACTGCGGCAACGAAGTGAACAATTTGCTCGCGCCATTCCAAAAGATCTGAACTCCAATGCACACCAGCAGGAAGGCGGTAAGTTTTAAAATTACGTTTGTCCCCGTGGGGCCCAATTTGCTCGCGAGCCGATCTGCGTAGCCGTAGCAGAGATAAATCGTTACTGCCAGGAAAGCAGAACCGATTGCCGCCGCAAGAATTACCAGCAGGTTTGCACCCAGGCGCTGCGGCGCATTCGCGCCCAAAGTGATCGCAACCGAGATGGAGCCGGGACCAACTGTCAAAGGAAGCGTCAGCGGGTAGAAGGCCTGCCTCAGAGCGTCAGCGCAAGCGACCGTACGTCTAGGTGAGCCTGGATCGTTCGCGTCCTTTTGATTCAGCATCGCCCAACCCGTTGAAATCACGATCAGCCCACCGCCGACCTGCACAACGGGGAGCGAAATTCCAAAGAAGGAGAGCACGTGCGCCCCGAGGGTAAAGGACGCGATCAGCAGTATGAAACTATCCAGCGCAATGCGGCGAGCCAGCACTCGTCGTGTCTCGTCCGCATAGTCTCGCGTGAGCAGCAGAAAGATTGGAGCGCCTCCGATCGGATCCACGATCGGAAAGAGCGCGCTGACTATCAGGAGAATGCTCTTGGCAACTTGAATCACCAGGCTAACCTTCCGTCTGTTTCTAGAGTTGAGCGGTCACTCGTCCGCGGTCCACCTGTGCCCTGACGGCTGTTGCAGGACTGACCAGGCGCTGGGAACTCTCTGTCAAATCCCGCAGCCACTGAAAAGCTTGAGAAGACAGCATGTCTTCTCGGACGCGCCAACGCCAGTTCCCATCGGCGCGACCAGGCACGTTCATGCGAGCTTCGCTTCCCAGGTTGAGCAGATCCTGCAGCGGAGCAATCGCGAGCGCTGCTGTTGACGACCATGCCAGCCGCATCAACTCTGGAGCGGCATCCGCACTGGTCCCCGGCGCACGCTTGAGGTAGTTCCAGAAGTTTTGCCGCTGGTAGTCGGGCAATTCCTCATACCATTGTCGAGTTGTGGCATTGTCATGCGTGCCGGTATAGGCGACTGTATTTTGGACAAAGTTGTGCGGCAGATATGGATTGTCCGCGTGACCATCGAAAGCGAATTGCAGGACCCGCATTCCTGGCAGACGAAACTGGTCGCGTAGGACCTGCACGTCGGCCGTAATCACACCCAGATCTTCCGCGATGAATGGTAGATGGCCCAGCTCGCTTTGCACTGCTTGAAAAAAACTGGCTCCCGGACCCGCGACCCACTGCCCGGACTGAGCCGTCGGCGCTCCGGCTGGGATGTACCACGCGGCCGCGAACCCGCGGAAGTGATCCAGGCGAATCACATCGACGTGAGCCAGCAGAGCGCGCAACCGATCGATGCACCACCGATAACCCGTGGCACGCACGGCATCCCAGTTGTAAACGGGATTTCCCCACAATTGACCTTGCGCACTGAAATAATCGGGAGGAACTCCGCCTACGAATTTTGGCCGACGCTGCTCATCAAGCAGGAACAGCTCAGGGTTCGCCCAAACATCACTGGAATCCGGTGAAACGAAGAACGGCAGATCGCCGATCAAGCTCACGCCTTTCGCATGGGCATGCTCCTTGAGCTGATCGGCCTGACAGAACAGCAGGAATTGCGCGAAGCGCACCTGATCAATTTGATTTGCCAACTCTCGCCGAGCCTCGGCGAGAGCACTCGGGCTGCGCTGGACCAACTCTGCAGGCCACTCGAGGTAATAAGCGCCGTGATGCTTTTCTTTCAGTGCCCGGAACAGAGCGTAGTCTTCCAGCCAATGCCCCTGACTCGCGCAGAACTCGTCGTAGGCAGGCGCGAGATCTCTGTCACTGTGCTGCCCGGCTTTGAAGTTTATCCATGCCGTTTCGAGCAGCCGCTGCTTGAACGGGATAACAGAATCGTAGTCAACCGAGTCCGCGGAGAAGTGAGACTGAGCCTCGCTCGCCTGTAACAGTCCATCCGCGATGAGCTCTCCCGGGCTGATCAGCAGCGCGTTGCCGGCAAACGACGACATTGCTTGATAAGGCGAATTTCCGTAACCAGTCGGACCGAGCGGCAGCGCCTGCCACCACGCGACACCGGCATCGTGGAGACGATCAACCCATGAGAAGGCCGACGATCCCAGATCGCCGACGCCATACGGAGACGGGAGAGAGGTGACGTGTAACAGCAAGCCCGAAGCACGATATTCAGGCGGAAACGGCGGAACACTCGTGGGCCCGCCGTTGCCGCTCATGTTCGGCCTCCCTGCTCAGAAACGACTGCAGACGAACCCAGCGCATTATTGACCATCTCCTCCGCCTCGCGAAGGATCGCGTTCAGATGGGTCTGGCTCGTGAAACTCTCGGCGTAGATCTTATAAATGTTCTCGGTACCGGAGGGTCGCGCTGCGAACCAACCGCTCTTTGCGACAACTTTCAAGCCGCCGATGGGAGCGTCGTTGCCTGGAGCTTTGGTCAGTTTCGCAGTAATCGGTTCGCCCGCCAGATCCAACTCCTTGACCGCGTCCGGCGTGAGTTTTGCCAACTTTGCTTTCTGAGCTGGCGTCGCGGGTGCGTCGATGCGCGTGTAATACGGGATCCCGAACTCCTCCGTCAGCTCGCGGTAATGTTCTCCGGGATTCTTGCCGGTACGCGCGGTAATCTCCGCCGCCAGCAAGTCCATGATCGGCCCATCCTTGTCGGTCGTCCATACTGTGCCGTCAAGACGAAGAAAACTCGCTCCAGCGCTCTCTTCTCCGCCGAAACAGTACGAGCCATCGACCAGGCCCGGCACAAACCACTTGAAACCCACCGGCACTTCGCTGAGCTTACGGCCGAGCTTTTTGACGACGCGGTCTATCATGCTGCTGCTCACCAGCGTCTTTCCCACCGCAACTGTGTTACGCCACTGCGGCCGGTGGTTGAGCAAATAGCGGATCGCAACGGCAAGGTAATGATTCGGATTCATCAACCCCGCAACCGGAGTAACGATCCCGTGCCGATCAGCGTCGGTATCGTTCCCGAAAGCCACCTGATACTGATTTTTTAAAGCGACGAGCCTGGCCATTGCATAGGGACTCGAGCAATCCATCCGAATTTTGCCGTCGTGATCAACGGTCATGAACGAAAATGTAGGGTCGATGATCGGATTGGTAACGACGATGTCCAGCCCATAGATGGAATTGATCGGCTCCCAGTAAGGCAATGAAGCTCCGCCCAGAGGGTCCACGCCAAGTTTAAGGTGGGCGCCACGAATCGCATCCATGTCCACAACATTTTTGAGATCGCGAACATACGGCAGGATGAAATCTTCCTGGTGAGTGGTCGCGGACTGGATGGCTTTGGCAAACGGAATTCGCTTGACCCCTGCATTCCCTGCTCGCAACAATTCGTTCGCGCGATTCTGCACCCAGCCGGTCACGTCGGTATCAGCCGGGCCGCCGTTCGTCGGGTTGTACTTGAAGCCTCCATCCTCCGGCGGATTGTGCGATGGCGTAATCACGATGCCATCAGCCAAATGATCCTTGCGGCCGCGGTTGTAAACCAGAATCGCTCGCGAGATAACGGGTGTCGGAGTTATCCCGTCGCCTTGCTGAATAATCGTCTCCACGTTGTTTGCCGCGAGCACTTCGAGGGCGGTACGCTGCGCGGGCTCGGAGACGGCATGGGTGTCTTTCCCCATATAGAGCGGGCCGTCGGTTCCTTGCTCATGCCGGTATTCGCAGATCGCCTGGGTGATCGCGAGAATGTGGGCTTCGTTAAATGTGCCGCGCAGGGGCGAGCCGCGGTGTCCGCTGGTACCGAAGCTCACTAGCTGGTTAGGATCATCCAGGTCGGGTCGCCGCTCGAAATATTCCTTCTGCAGGCGAGCCACGTCCGCCAGCAACTCCTTCGGCGCCGGTTTGCCCGCCAACGGCGAAATGTCAGGTTGACCTGTCATAGACTGGGTTTCTAGAGTACTGGGCATGGTTCTACCTTCCAAATCTCGCTTGCGTATTCCGCAATCGAGCGATCGCTCGAAAACTTCCCCGAGCTGGCGACGTTCAAGATTGCTTTCTGCGCCCATGCGCCGGGTTCCGAATAGAGCGCGCCGAGCCGGTCTTGTGCATTGCAATACGAGGTCAGGTCGGCCAGGTTCATATAGTGATCGCCCTGAGTCAGAAGCGTGTCGCGCAAGGGAGCGAACACTCCTGGTTCGCTGCGGCTGAAGTGGTCTGAGAAAATCAGGTCCAGAGCAGCTCGCGTCTGCGGCTCGTTTTCATAATGCCAGTGCGGGTCATACCATGCCCGCCTGTTCTCGACTTGCTCCACCGTGAGCCCGAACAGGAACATGTTGTCTTCTCCGGCTTCCTCCGCCATTTCGATGGTCGCACCGTCGCGGGTCCCGACGGTTAAGGCTCCGTTCATCATAAATTTCATGTTACTCGTTCCGCTGGCCTCGTAACCGGCAGTCGAGATCTGGTTGGAGACATCGCTGGCTGGAATCAGCCGTTCCGCCAATGAAACGTTGTACTCAGGGAGAAAGACGACGTTGAGCCGGCCGCGCGCCGCCGGGTCACCGTCAATCGTGGCCGCCAGGTTGTTGATGAACTTTATGATGAGCTTGGCCAGGGTGTAAGCTGGCGCAGCTTTACCCGCGAAGAAAAATGTCCGCGGCGCTATCTTCATGCTGGGATTTTCCCGCAGCTGGTTATAAAGGATCACAATCCGCAGTGCATTCATCAATTGCCTTTTATATTCGTGGATGCGCTTGATGTGGCAATCGAAGATAGTATCCGGGTCCACGACACGCCCAGACGTTGACTTGAGCCAATTGGCAAACTGCGCTTTGGCTTCTCGCTTTGACTTGAGAAAACGATCGCGAGCATTGGAATCCTCCGCGAAGGGCTTGAGCTGTTTGAGCAGGCTAAGATCAGTAATCCAGCGATCTCCGATGACTTGTGTGATTTCGCGGGCCATCGCGGGATTAGCCTCGAGCAACCAGCGCCGGGGCGTGACTCCGTTTGTCTTGTTGTTGAAACGCTCGGGAAACATTTCCGCCAGATCCTTGACCGTCGTGGTTCGCAGTAGCTTGGAGTGGACAGCAGACACTCCGTTGGTGCTATGCGAGCCAACAATGGCGAGGTTGGCCATCCGGATTTTGCGCGGGCTGCCTTCTTCCACCAGACTCACGCGCTGCACGCGCCCCTCGTCGCCCGGGAATCGAACCCGAACTTCATCGAGCAGCCGACGGTTGATCTCGTAGATGAGCTCCAGGTGGCGGGGTAGCAGTGTCTCAAACCACGCTACCGGCCATTTCTCCAAAGCCTCAGGCAGCAAAGTGTGATTTGTGTACCCCAGCGTCCTCTTCGTCAGGTCCCACGCCTGGTCCCATCCCATATGCACGTCGTCGAGCAAGATTCGCATCAGTTCGGGCACCGACATGGAAGGATGCGTGTCGTTGAGTTGAATTGCGGCTTTCTCCGGCAATTTTTCCCAATCCAAGTTGTGGCGCTGGAAGCGGCGCACCAAGTCGGCCATCGAACACGCGACCAGGAAATACTCCTGCAGGAAGCGCAATCCCTGCCCCTTCGTCGTAGAATCGTCGGGATACAGCACGCGGGTAAGCGACTCGGCCTGGAGAGTTTCGCCGAGTGCGCCCACGAAATCTCCGGAGCCGAACTTCTCAAAATTGAAATAGTCGGGCGCGGCCGCGGCCCAGAGCCGGAGTGTATTGATCGTCTTTCCACCGTAGCCCACCACGGGACGATCAAACGGGATACCAATCAGGCTTGACGGCCGGTCGGGGATAACTTGAAAATTACCCTCCTGCAACTTGAATGAGACGTTCAGCTTGATTTCCACATTCTCGTGAAGCCGGGCAATCTCCCAGGGATCGCCGTAGCGGAGCCAGTTGTCGGGATTTTCCTTTTGCCAGCCATCCACGATCGATTGCTTGAACATGCCGTACTCATAGCGGAGGCCATAGCCGGTTCCCGGAAGTTGCATGGTCGCCATCGAGTCGAGATAGCACGCCGCCAGGCGGCCTAAGCCTCCATTACCCAAACCAGCATCCGGTTCCTGCTCGACGAGTTCAAGCCAGTCGATACCCAAGGATGGAGCCGCATATCGTACCAGGGGATCGAGCAAGAGATTAGTGACGTTGTTGGCTAACGATCGGCCTATGAGAAACTCCATCGAGAGGTAATAGATGCGTTTGGCATTCTGTCGCTCGTAAGTGTCCTTCGTCAGCACCCAACGGTGAGCAAGAAGGTCTCGTACGGAATTGGAGAATGCCTCAAAGCGCTCGCGCTCGCTCGCTACTTTGGGATCGATCGCCCTGTCAAAAACCAGGTGTCGTTCATAAAAAGCGTTTCCCGTCCCGATAAACGGAGTTGAGCCGAACCCGTAACGTTGAAGAAGGTCTGAAACACTGGCTTCGCTCGTCGTCATCGGAACCACTTTTGCGGAGCTTGGGCGCGCCACGCGATTGGTGCTCATAAGACTGTCCTCAGTTTTCCAGGTTGTGGAATCGTTCGTGTTGAATATTAAAAGCCACGTCAGTCAAGAGTACAGATCCTCGTCTGGCCCGACCTCAATTCCTGCAGCCAACAGTTGCGCGCGCATGGCTTTTTCGGCCGCGAACCAATCAGCTTCGGGTGAACCCAGCGGACGGCCTCTTTTTTCCCAATGCTGGTAAGCAAGTTTTTGCGCAAGCTCATGACGATCCTTACCGTAAAAATCGGTCAGTGGCTTGGTTCGCTGCCCGCGGTTTTCGCTTCTGGGCTGTGCAGTCATGGTATGCTCTTCGGCACAAAGGCCTTGGAGGTCGATCTACTCGTAGTTTGATTCTCAAGCCGCGCGATTGGAAACAACTGAAATTTCCTGCCCCCCAATCGGATTCTGCCAGCCTCCCGGCGGCGTCACCCGCACAACCTCATTTGGCCCCCAGGTTTTTGGCTCGTAAGGATAAACCGGGGTCACTCTCTTCAGCACCGGATCGACAATTCGCCAAGCCTCTTCAACATAGTCTTCGCGCGCGAACAAGGTAGCGTCTCCGGCCATGGCATCCCCCAGCACTCGTTCGTAGGCATCCATTTCCTCGGCGCCAGGCTGCTTGCTGGCAATCATCTCCGCCGGCTGACCGGTCAAATTCTCGCCCGGCCCCATCACTGTCATGCCCATGGCAATTGACACGTCGGGGCTGATCCGGAACCGCAAGTAATTCGAATGTAGAACATCCGCCGGTATCTCAGTGGGCGGCTTCCGCAGCCTGCAGACGACTTCCGTACAGGTGACGGGCAAAGATTTGCCCGCGCGGATGTAAAACGGAACGCCCTGCCAGCGCCAGGAATTGACTTCGAGTCGAACCGCAGCGAAGGTCTCCACTTTCGAATTGGGAGCCACTCCTTTTTCGTCGAGATACCCGCGAAACTGCCCGCGTACGACGCTTCCCTCGTCCAGCGCCGGAATTGCTTTCAACACCTTGACCTTCTCATCGCGAATGGATTCGCTGTCGATTCTTGCCGCAGGTTCCATCGCCAGATTGCACAGCACCTGAAACAAGTGATTCTGGATCACGTCGCGGATGGCGCCCGTCTCGTCGTAGAAACCGCCTCGGCCCTGGACGCCAAAATCTTCGGCCATGGTGATCTGCACGCTTTCGACATAGTTCCGGTTCCAGAAGGCTTCCATGAACGTGTTTGCGAAACGGAATACCACCATGTTCTGCACCGGCCGCTTCCCCAGATAGTGGTCAATGCGGAAAATTGCCGTTTCATTGAAATGCCGCAGAAGGACTTGATTGAGATGCTGCGCCGACTCCAAGTCGTGACCGAATGGCTTCTCGATGATGATCCGCGCCTCTGTGGTGCAGCCACAGAGCCTTAAGTTCTCCACGACAGTCTCGAACATCGCGGGAGGGACCGCCAGATAGTGCGCCGGGCGCTCCGCAGTTTTCAGTTCCTTGCCAAGAGCCTCAAAAGTGGCCGGATCTTGATAGTCTCCATCAATGTAGCGGAGCAAACCGGACAGCTTCTCAAAGGCCGAGGCATCCACTCCGCCATGTTTTTCAAGGCTGTCGAGAGCGCGGGCCTTGAACTGTGCGAGCGTCCAACCGGCTTTGGCAACGCCTATTACCGGAACATCGAGGTGGCCGCGCTTCACCATTGCCTGCAGCGCGGGAAAGATCTTCTTGTATGCGAGGTCGCCGGTGGCGCCAAAGAAAACCAATGCATCCGAATGGCGATTTGTCACAGTCAGCTCCTTAAGCGGCCTTGGTTTTGCCCCCGGCTTTTTCCAGGTGTCCGCCGAATTGATAGCGCATGGCGGATAAGAGTTTGTCAGCGAAGTCAGCCTCGCCCCGCGAGCTGAATCGCTCGTAAAGGGCGCAGGTAAGAACCGGCGCCCTCTAATCTCCTTATGCTATTGCTTCGACTTTCGGTAATACCTGATCAGGTTGTTGGTGGAACTGTCGTGCGCGAGCTGCGGTTCCGTTTTGCTCTCCAGTTCAGGAATGATGCGTTGCGCGAGGACCTTTCCCAGTTCGACGCCCCATTGGTCGAACGAATCGATATTCCAGATTGCGCCCTGGGTAAACACGGAGTGTTCGTACAGCGCTACTAGCTTTCCCAGAGTCTCCGGCGTGAGCTTTTCAGCCAGGATCGTATTGGACGGGCGGTTGCCCTCGAAAACCCGATGCGGAACGAGCCACTTCGGCGTGCCTTCCGCCTCGACTTGTGCCGGAGTCTTTCCGAAGGCCAGTGCTTCAGTTTGTGCCAAAACATTTGCGAGCAACATGTCGTGTTGCCGTCCGAGTGGATTGAGCGCCTCCGAAAAGGCGATGAAGTCGCACGGAATGAGCCTCGTCCCCTGGTGAATCAGTTGGTAGAAAGAGTGTTGGCCGTTAGTTCCCGGTTCTCCCCAATAAATTGGACCTGTGTCGCGTGTAACTTTTTTCCCGTCGAGCCTGACGTGCTTGCCGTTGCTTTCCATCGTCAGTTGCTGGAGGTAGGCCGGAAAACGTTTCAGGTATTGTTCGTAGGGCAGGACGGCGACCGTCTGCGCTCCGAAGAAATCGTTGTACCAGATGGCCAGAAGTCCCATCAGCACGGGCAGGTTTTGCTCGAATGGGACAGTGCGGAAGTGTTCGTCCATCTGATGGAAACCATTCAACATCGCCTGAAAATTCTCAGGGCCGATGGCGACCATCGTTGACAAACCAATGGCGGAGTCCATCGAGTAGCGTCCGCCAACCCAATCCCAGAACTCGAACATATTGGCAGTATCGATTCCGAACTTGGTAACCTCTGCCGCATTCGTCGAAACGGCGACAAAATGCTTAGCAACCGACTTTTCGTCCCCGCCTAGTCCAGCAAGAGACCAGTCGCGAGCCGTGTGAGCGTTTGTCATCGTTTCCAGGGTTGTGAAGGTTTTTGAAGAGATGATGAAAAGTGTCTCCGACGGATCGAGGTCACGAACCGCCTCCGCGAAATCAGTGCCATCAACGTTGGATACGAAGCGAAATGTCATGGCTCGATCGCTGTAGTGCTTCAGCGCCTCGTATGCCATAACCGGACCGAGGTCGGAGCCGCCGATGCCAACGTTAATCACGTTGCGAATGCGCTTGCCGGTTTGTCCCTTCCATTCACCACTTCTCACTCGGTTGGCGAAGGTCGCCATCCTGTCTAGCACGGCATGGACTTCAGGCACCACGTTCTTTCCCTCGAGGACAATGGATTCGTCTCGCGGTGCACGCAGTGCAACGTGCAAGACTGCGCGCTTCTCAGTGACGTTGATCTTGTCCCCGCGAAACATGGCATCGATGCGTGCCCTCAGGCCAGACTCTTCCGCGAGTTGAAGAAGGAGATGCATCGTTTCATCGGTGACACGGTTCTTGGAGTAATCCAGGTAAAGGCCGACGGCCTGGACTGCCAAACGCTCACCGCGCTTCGGATCATCCGAAAAAAGCTGCCGCAGATGCAGCTTTGAAACCGTTTTGTAATGTGACGCCAATGCACTCCACGCTCTCTGTCTCGTCCTCGGCGCCTTCGTCAGTGGTTGAACCTGTGCTGCCATATGCATACTCCTTTTGTATTTGTGCGGTTCACTCGCAAGAGCTTCATACCCTTTGATATAACCGACTGCCTTTAGGGTGCTGCTTTTCTTTAGCGAGGCATTCTTAAAGGAGTCCCGGCCTCAACCCGCGGCGTGAAGGACCGGCGCGGTGTAGCCGGAGAGAACGAAACAATCTCCATCCAGTGAGTTAGGGTTTTTCGGATCAAACTTTATCGCGTAGAAAAACATTCCGGCCACCAGTTCAGCCGCGGGCGTGCAGCATGTCGGGTGCCCAGACCCAGCCGCGGATGGCGCGGTAACGGTAGTGGCGGTCATAAGATCTCTCCCTCAGATCCCGACTCCTGATTTTGCAGGCGCGGTTCAACGTTTCTGGTACGGATGGAAGATGTAGTCCTTCGCTTTCACCGCGACATGGCAGGTCTGTCCGCAGTCTGAAAGGCTCTTGGGGTCGGGCGTGAACTTGTCCGATGCCACGTCGTAATTGAACACCGCGTATCCCCACCCCCCGGTTTTCGGAAATCTCTTGCTGTCCTTTTCCATGACGAAATCCTGGGTCAGGAAGTCCGGCACATCCACAACGAAAGGAGCATCCGTGCTCTTCTTTGGCTTCCACTGAAGTTTCGCGATCATAGAGCCCTCGGGGAAAGGCTGGCCGTTGCCCGGAACGCCGGCCTTGTATGCCTTGATCATGATGGGATTGGCGACGATCACCTTGAGCACGTCGTCGGTCCGGGCCGAAGAGACGACAGCCCAGTCCTCGTATCCCCTGAAGTCGGAGAACGCGATTCCGCTCGGCGATTTCAGCAAGTACTTATCCTGGCCCTGCGCGAAAAGGGCCACGACAGCGAGGACGACAACCACTGCCAAAGCTGTCGCAACCATCGTAAAGCCGCCAATACGTTTCACCGTGGTACGTGCTTCTATCTTCTGTTCTTGTTGTTCTTGCGCCACAGATTTCGTCACAAGTTCAGACATGGTGTGCCTTCCTTTTCAATCAACGTGCGTCTCGAACGATTGCTATTAAGCCAGAGGTGAGGGAGTAAAACAATTGGACGATGGTATCGGCTCTTCGTATCGGGTATGAAAGCGTGGGCAATACTATCGTCCAATTGCGCTGCCCACTTTGTTCAGGCTGAATGGTCACTGAGGAAAATCCCATGGCAACTATGAGCGCACCTGACAAACTCACACAGATGAACACACCTACGAAAGCGGCACAGATTCGCGTGGCCCGGCGGTCGCCCGCTTACTGGCGGGTCACAATCGACAACCCGCCGATTAACGTGATGGGCCCGGAAATGGTCAGGCAATTCCAGGAAGTCATTGGGGCGCTCGAGGCCGACGAGGAGGTCCGGGTCGTGGTCTTCGACAGCGCGGTTGACGACTACTTCCTGAATCACTCCGACTTCTTGGCGAAGCTTGAGGACCTCACTTCACTGCCGGACGGTCCTACAGGCCTGCCGCCTTGGCCGGACTTTCTCGTGCGTCTGACCCGCTTGCCGGTCGTCTCCATCGCCCTCATCCGCGGTCGTGCGACCGGCAACGGCAGCGAGATCACTCTGGCCTGCGATATGAGTTTTGCCAGCCGCGAGAAGACCATCATCTCGCAATGGGAGGTGGGCGTGGGAATGGTCGCCGGCGGCGGCCCCATGGCTCGCCTGCCTCGACTCATCGGCCGAAACCGCGCGCTAGAGGTGCTCTTGAGCTCCGAAGACATCGCAGCAAGCCAGGCCGAGGCCTACGGCTACATCAATCGTGCCCTGCCCGACGCCGATCTGGATGCCTTCGTAGAGGCGCTCGCGACCCGGATCGCCAAGTTCGACAAATGGGCAATTGCCCAGACCAAGCGCCTCGTGAACACCAGTCTGCCGCCAGACGTCGAGCTCGGCGCCGGCTGGGATGCGTGCATCGCTTCGCTCGGGCGACCTGCTGCACAAGAGGGGATCAAAGCGCTGATGGCGCGCGGCTTCCACAAGCCGGGGGAAGTCGAAAATCGGCTCGGATACTACCTGGGCCAAATCGCGCGCTAGGCCGACGATTCGACTCTCAATTCCGGGACCGTTGAGCATGGGTGACCGAGCTTATTCTCACATGTGACGGCAAGCGGGCCTACACCGTGAGCAACATGAAGTTCGTTGACGGCAAGGTTGCGCAGCATGATGGTCGGGAACCGAAGGGGGAGAAAAGATGGATTGGAAACGGTTGGTCCAGTTTGCTCTGCAGGGCAGCAGTGATTTGGAACAATATGCCATAGTGCTGGTACGCGTTTCGATTGGGCTATTCTTCGCCATCTCCGGCGCAAACAAATTGTTTGTCGCAGGCGGCATGAGAGCGATTTACGAAACGCTAGTTAAGTCCAAAGTGCCGTTTCCCCACCAGACAGCTTATTTCGTATCGAGTGTCGAGTTCGTTTGCGGATCCTTGCTGGCTGTGGGTCTTCTCTCGAGCCCGGCGTGCGCGGCTTTATTGATCGATATGGTCGTCGCCGTCCTGACCAACACGCTTTCCACCATGCCGAAAGGACTTTCGCCTCTGAACTGGCTCGATGATTTCCTTTACCTTCCGGAAGTCCTGTACGTGCTCTTCTTTATCTGGCTGATCTGCTCTGGGCCGGGAAAGTTCAGCGTCGATTACTGGCTCGCCGGCAAGTTGCCGAACTGATCAACTCGGGTACCCCCCTCCCCCCTCGATATCTGGAATCATGGGGTTAGACATGTTTCTGCCCGCAAAATCTAGGGCTTAAAGGGGTTAGAGAGTAAAATATAGACAACAAAGGACTTAATGGCCACAGCTGGGTTTTCTTCCGACTGTCACGGCCTCGATCATCATTACGCAAGTTCGATGTGCGGCGCAAGGTCAGATGTCACAATGGGGCTGCGGAAATCTTGAAGCATCACAAAATCGTTTACGTCACGCGGCGTTACCGCCTCATGCCATCATTTGATCCTCGCGGGGAGCTTGTTAATTACTGCCGCCCCTGCCTTGCTTACGACTTCGTCCTGAGAATCCGCGCCTCCCGAACAGCCGATTGCGCCGATCATCACGCCCCGGTCGATCAGTGGAATGCCGCCGCGAGACGCAATGATTCCATCGAACGCGAGCAGGTAGTTGAGATGCATAAGATTGATACCATCCTCGAAGACCTTCGTTGGGCGCCGGAAGGTCACGGCCGCTCGCGCCTTGTGTTCCGCAATCTGAATGGAGGCGAGCATCGCGCCGTCCATTCGTTGGAAGGCAACCAAGTTACCACCGGAATCGGCTACGGCTACGTTCATTTTCCAATTCCGATTCCTGGCTTCTGCCACAGCGGCTTGAATAACCGCCTGAGCTTGTTCTAGTGATATCGGAAGCCCATAAGGCACATCGAATGGGATTTCGGCTGGGATGACATCAAGAGGATTCGACGTGAGCGGCGCTTCAACGGCGATTTCTGCTGTGTTGCTTGACATAATGTTCCTCCGAAAAGCTACAGAGTTATCTTCTAAAGGCGCTAGAGAAATGCAGATCTGATTGCACCTGCAGTGTGACGTCATCAAAACAGAAGGGTGGGCTTTGAACAATCAGACGATGGTATCGGTTGTATTTGTGTGCGGGCGCTCCGCGAACGTCCTCTTGGCTTGCCAACTTAACTGTGGCTCTTGAACCAGTCGAGGGCGACTTGAGTATATTGGCCGACCTCGATAAGTAGCGATCGGGATCACGCATGTAGCAGCGCCATTCCCAGCCGTGATTGTCTAATGGCTCGGTAAGGAAGAACGCTCCTTTGTCGCCCCATTGTTTGTAGCAGGCCCAGATGTCGGCGACACGCAAATCAAGAAAGCTATTGACTCGGTTCAGATTCGACGGTGTTTCAAGAAGGACCTCCGGCTTGTCGGGAGTGGGGCCCCCGCCGGAATTGAGAATGATCCACGTATTAGCCAGCTTGATGTAGCAGGGATTCTCCGGCTTGATCACCTTCCCGCCAAGAATTCGGACATAGAAGTCCTTCGACTTCTCCAGGTCGCTCACGGTGAAGAAGTGAGTTGCGAAAAAGCCTTCGAGCGCAATTGGCGCCTCAGGTAGATTCATGCGGTGCCTCCGTTGTCGTTGCATGTCCAGCAACGAGTTCAAGGCACCAGCAAGATCTTCCCGATGCCGCCCTTTTCTGCCGCTGCCTGAGCCTCGGCCGCCTTACTGAGTGGCAGTTTCTGGCTAATCGGGATTACCAGCTTGCCATCTCGCACCGCTTCGGCCATGGACTCGAGCGTTTTCCTGTCGAATTTCGAGAATACATGAGCCACCTTTACGGATGGGTACTTTCCGGCGTTCTGCGGCGCCTCGAGAACTGTGGCAAATACCCCTCCGGCCTTGACCTTGGCGATCAGCTTCTCGGCAGTTCTTCCGTCGACCGTATCCGCAACCGCATCGAGGGGCGGAAGGTTCGCAATCGCGTTGTCATCGTCGGTTGCGACGGTCTGATCCGCGCCGACTGTCTTCGCCTCATCGATCTGCCTCTTCAAAACCCCAGCGATCACGGTCGCCCCGCGTTCCTTCGCAGTGAAAACCGCCGAACGCCCGACGCCTCCTGCAGCACCTACGACCAGAACCGTCTGGCCCCCTTTGATTCCCGTAGCGGCCATGAGTTGGTTGCCGGTGATCGTTACAAGCGGCAGCGCCGCCGCCTGGATCAGATCCAGCCCCTTGGGGACCTTCGCCAACACGTCTGCCTTCACGACACAAAGCTCGGCGTAAGTGTTGTCAGCCATGGCGAACACCTGGTCGCCGGCGGAAAAGCCTTCCACTCCCGGCCCAAGCTTCACCACGGTCCCGGCCATATCGACTCCTATGAGGCTCGGGAACTTGAGGGGATAAAAATCCTTGGTTAATCCAGCACGCCGTTTGTAGTCGATTGGATTCACGCTCGCGGCGGCGACCCGCACCAGCACCTCGCCCTGACCCGGAACCGGGTCAGGGTACTCCTCGAACTTCAATACTTCCGGACCACCATATTCGTGGACAACGATCGCTTTCATGGTTCACCTCCAGGTTGGGCCAATAAGCATTAGTGAACAAGTTGGATGAAGAAAATCGGGATTGGTCGCACAGCCGCGTTTCGACTGCCCATGCGACTGGTGAACAATGAAAGATGACCGCGAGTCAGGCGGCGCGCTCGTCTTCAAGTACTTTTTCAAGCACTTTGACCTCGCGCAAGATGCCTGTTTCCATATCGAAAATTACGCCACGCACGGGGACGTCTTTGGCAATCCACGGATGCGACCTGACTTTCTTGATCTGCTCCCGGGTATTTTGCTCAGGGTCCTTGTAAGCGAAGAATCGCATCGGAGCCGGCGACGCATGCCCGGTAGAAGTGCTCAGCTTCGCGTTAAGCGCCTCATCTGTGAATGTGGTGAACCTGCAGCCGGTGTGGTTGAGAAGCAGTATCTCTCTGCTTCCGAGGATACGGTTGGAAACAATAATTTCCGCGAGAACATCTTCTGTTACAGCGGGTCCGCCGGTCCGGATAACATCGATATCGGCTTCTGGCAGCCCCAGGATTGCAGGAAGGTTCGAGAGACGAGGATCCATGCAGGTAACAACTACGATTTTGGGGGCTGGATGCTTCCTAAGGGTCGGATCGTAACTCTTCGCATAGTTGCGGTTCGCTTCCAGCGCCTTATCGATAATACTCATCATCTTTCTCCTAACGGGCGACGGTGCGGCCAAGCCCGATCTTGCAGTGTCGCTCTTCCGGCCGAATCGGTTGCGACAGGACGATTACACCCGAGAGTGACAGAGCGAATCAATCGGACGATAGTGTCGTCGATACCTTGGTATTGAGCAAGGTGGAACGATGCGCGCGCTGCACTGTGAAAGTATTTCCAATCCTATTTTCAACCCATGGTTTGGCTTTGGGCGATACGTTCGTCCAATAGACTCGTCATCGTGATTCTGGCCTAATCCGAGGTGAGTTCTATCGGAGCAACTATGAGCACGACAATGAACGGTCCTGGCGCTGAAAGAACAGATATGAAGTTCGAAGTCGTCGTCATCCCGGTCGCGGACGTTGACCGCTCGAAGAAGTTCTACACCAAACTGGGGTGGCGGCTGGACGCCGACTTCCCTTTTGATAATGGCTTCCGCATTGTTCAGTACACGCCTCCCGGCTCAGGGTGCTCGGTTCAGTTTGGCGCGAAGATGACGGCGGCCGCGCCGGGATCGGCACAGGGCCTCTACCTGATCGTCTCCGATGTTGCGGCTGCGCGCAAAGATCTTGTCGCACGCGGTATTGAGGTGAGTGAGGTGTTCCACGCCGGAGCGCCAGGCGCTCAGTTCCAGACCGACGGCAGCGGTCGCATCAGCGGGCCAGCGCCCGCGCATGCCACCTACAGCTCGTTCGCCACGTTTCGTGATCCCGACGGCAATGGATGGCTGTTTCAGGAGGTCACAACCCGGGTGCCTGGCCGAGGGCTTAGTAATTTGGATGTCGCGACTTTGGCTGGGCTATTGCTGGAGGCTGAGAAGCACCACAGCGAATACGAACCTACCGCTCCCAAGCACAATTGGTGGGACTGGTACGCCGCCTACATTGTCGCGCGGCAGGACGGCAAGCCACCCGAAGAGGCAGCCGGAGACGGCAATATCCACATAGAGGGAGCGGTTTGACCACTACGATGAAGCGCTTCGACGCAATCATTATCGGGACCGGCCGGGCGGGACCGTCCCTGGCAGCTCGGTTTGCGGGTGCCGGTAAAACCGTCGCTATTATCGAACGCGATAAGTTTGGCGGCACATGCTTGAATACGGGATGCACTCCGACAAAGGTGCTCGTGGCGAGTGCCTACGCGATCCATGTTGCCCGCCGAGGTGCGGAATATGGTTTCACCATTGGTGATATGCGCGTCGATATGAAGCGGGTGAAAGCCCGCAAAGATGCAATCTCCGGGACATCAAGCAAGGAACTAGAGAAGTGGCTCCGAGGAACGACAAATTGCACTGTCAGTTGTTGTTATAGATTCAGCAGTGTTTCAACGCGCGTTCGCACGTAAGTGGAGGAAGACAAGGACCGACACGCAAAGGAACATCCCATGAAATATCCGACGCTCTATCGCACCGTACAGATCGATGGCCTCTCCATTTTCTACAGAGAGGCCGGTCCGAAAGATGCGCCGACGATACTCCTGCTGCACGGGCTTCCGTCATCGTCGCGCATGTTCGAGGCGCTCTTCGCCAGGCTATCCGATCGCTTTCATCTGGTCGCTCCTGATTACCCTGGCTTTGGACACAGCGACTGGCCGGATCCGAAAACATTCGCGTACACCTTCGATCACTACGCCGAGATCATGAATCATTTCACTGAAGCGCTCGGACTCTCGCGCTACACACTCTACATGCAGGACTATGGTGGTCCAGTGGGATTTCGCATGGTCTTAGCGAATCCAGAGCGTGTCGAGGCTCTGATTGTTCAAGACGCGGTGGCGCATAACGAAGGCCTGGGGGTGAATTGGAAGGCACGGCGAGCGTTCTGGGCCGATCGCGCCGTCAACGAAAGCACGCTGCGCACCAATCTCTTGTCGCTCGAAGCAGCACGAACCCGACATGTCGGCAACGATCCGAATGTGGATCGCCACGACCCTGATCTGTGGACCGACGAGTTCGCGTTCTTGAGTCAGCCGGGGCAAGCCGAGATTCAAAGCGACCTGTTCTACGACTATCGAACCAATGTGGACGCCTACCCGAAATGGCAAGCATGGATGCGCGAGACGCAGCCACGCCTCCTGGTGATCTGGGGCAGGTATGAGCTCTCGTTCGATTCGGGCGAGCCGGAGCGCTACCGCAAGGATGTGCGGAATGCTGAAGTCCATGTTGTCGACGGCGGTCATTTCGCGTTGGACACCGCTGCCGATGAGATCGCCGCGTTGGTGCAGGGGTTCGTCGGTTCTTCACGCGAAGGGGGCGTCGCGCGTCGGGCGGGATGAGCGGCTTGACAGGGCTGGTGACCCGGCTGTGTATTGGATTCGAACCTTTGAAACGAAAGGTTATTTATGCGGGGCAAGAAAACAGCGATCATAACCGGAGCATCTGGGGGTATTGGCGCAGGTTTAGTCGCAGGGTTTCTGGAAGAAGGTTATAACGTTGTCGCAACTTCGCGTGACGCCAATCGAAAGTTGACCGCCTCAGGCAGCCTGGTTCTGGTCGATGGCGATATCGGTAAGCAGGAAACTGCTGCCGATGCTGTCGAGGCAGCAATCAGCAGCTTCGGAACCATCGATGTTTTGGTGAACAATGCTGGCATCTTCCTAAAAAAGCCTTTCACTGACTTCACCACCGAGGACTTCGACGCCCTTGTCTCCACTAATCTGCTTGGGTTTTTCCACATCACTCAGCGCACTGTAAAAGAGATGCTGAAACAGAAATCGGGATGCGTTGTGAGCATCACTGCGGCGCTTGCCGATCGGCCAATCGCCGGCACAAATGGCTCGATTTCGATGATTACGAAGGGTGGGTTGAATTCAGCAACCCAGAATCTCGCAGTTGAATATGGAGGAGACGGCATCCGCTTTAATGCCGTAGCCCCCGGCGAAGTGGATACACCAATGCACCCGAATGATCCCAACAACTCGACGTCGCAGCCGGCTGTGAAAAGAGCGTCCGCGAAGGATGTTGTTGATGCCGTTCTTTACCTGGCACAGGCAAGTCATGTGAGCGGAGAGATCCTCCACGTGGATGGTGCCGCTCCGCCTCGTCGGTGGTAAAAGATAAAGACGTGGGAGGAGTCGAGTCATGCGTTCTGATATCGTGCCCGGAGGCATTTTCCCTGACTACGAACTGCCCGATCACACGGGCAAACTGTGCAAGCTCAGCGAGCTGCAGGGCGCTGATCCGCTAATCCTAACGCTTGCGCGCGGCCACTATTGCCCCAAGGAGCACCAGCAGCATTTGGAACTCGCCGCGTTCTATTCGAAAATCGCGGTTGCGTACACTCAGATCGCGACGATCACAACCGACGATCACCATACGCTTCAGGAATTCCGTGCGTCAGTCGGAGCCCAGTGGACATTCCTTTCGGACCCCGACCGGACGATTCAGAAGGATCTCGACATACAGGAGTACACCGACCCCGAGAACAATCCGATGATCCCGCATACGCTCGTGCTCAAGCCGGGCCTCGTGATCCACAGCATCTATAACGGCTACTGGTTCTGGGGGCGTCCATCGGTCATCGATCTTTGGCACGATCTCCGCGCCGTGACCAGTGAAATCCGCCCAGACTGGGATCTGAGTACTCCTGGACTCCGCGAGGCATGGGATGCCGGCGACTTTTCGCGTTTTCACGGGTGGAACAAGAAGTCCAGCGTGGAAGCGGTCTCGACCGCACGGAAAAAATAACACAGCCATCAACTTCGATCGTAGAGAAACGGAACTCCCGAGTTCGAGTTGAACCTTGGGAGTGGCGAGCGGTCCCGCAATTCACTGATTCATACAAAGGTATCGATCCATACCATCGTCCAATAGATTCCTCTCGTTGGTTCTGGCTTAATCGATCTGCATTCGCAAACGACCGCGAGGGCAAGTCAAGAAAACGAGAGGCAACACAATGTCAGCCGCGACAAACTACGAACTGAACGATGCAGCGACCGTCGGACCTTCATTCATAACAAGTGAAGAGGCAACCCTGCTGGCGTCTGCCAGAGCTGGTGACTCGTCAGCGTTTGAGTGTCTCGTCATGCCGCACTGGGACGCTCTGCTTCGCGTCGCCCAACGCATTCTTCGCAATCGAGAAGATGCGGAGGACGCCGTTCAAACCGCATTTCTCGATGCTTTCCGCAACCTGAATGGATTCCATGGGCATTCGCGATTTTCCTCGTGGCTCACACGCATAGCCATGAACGCGGCCTTCATGCGCCTGCGCGTGAGCCGGCGAAAAAGGGAAACATCGCTTGATGAACTAACTGAAATAGGCGAGGCTCGGACGAGATTTCATCTAGTGGAAAAGAGGCTGAACCCTGAGCAGGAGTACTTGTCGAAGGAGGACCGAGTTCTGCTTGAAAGAGGACTCAAGAAATTGAGGCCACTTTATGTTGAGGTACTGCATCTACGCAACCTGCAGGAGTTGTCGACCAAAGAAACCGCAAGAATTTTGGAGTTGCCGGTGGGAACAGTAAAGGCGAGGCTGCATCGAGCACGCACTAAGTTAATTCGACATGTGCAGTCGATCGTTACACGCAAGGGGCCTCGTGGGAGTGTCAGGAATTAGCATCGCGGAAGACCTGCGTTGCCAGACGCACTTGATGTGTAACGCTGATGTTTGAATGCCTCTTTAGGCGATGTTCGTGCGGGTCCTGTCATTGGCTGGCGTAGCGAGCTTGGGGCCCATTCTTCGCTTCATGCTTCCAAACCACTCTCGTCCCGAACTCTTCGTCAATTTGAATCGTCAAATAGAGAGAGCAAGAGGAGCACAGCCAGGCGTATGCCAGCTGCCCGGATTTGCTTAAGCAGCTCGACTGGTGCCGAGCCAGCGCTTCCCTGGGATCAATCACATACAGCCTTCCTTCATGAAGGTAGCGGAATGTAGTCGAACAGCCTGGATTCGCACATTTTGAGAGCATTGGATCTCCCCACTCTTGTTCCGTGATTAGATATTGGCGCTTTGGGCCCGCCCCAGTCGCGCCACCGTACGCCGCTGACTCTCTTCGGGTGATGCTCTTCCTGACCGCGCGGCTCGGCAATGCCAGCTACTCCATCTGCGGCAAAAGCTTGTATTCCCACTAGCTTCATGATTCAATTTCGCTGCCGCCAGCCGCGGCGGTCTTTACAATCTTCACCTCGGGGATGTCCATGCGAACAAAGTATCGGTTTCACCTCCTTCCCGCCGTTCTCGTATTCTTCCCGCTCTCGATTTCAATGGCCCAGAAAACCTCTGGACAAATCCCCTCACCGTCAGAATTCTTAAAGATTCAAGTCGGCGCCGACCGCCAGCTCGCCGACTACCACCAAATTTCGTCTTACTTCAGAGCCTTAGCTGCCGCTTCTCCTCGCCTTGAAATCGAAATACTCGGGAAGACCACGCTCGGCGAGGAAATGTTCATGGCCGTGATCTCCAGCGAAGAAAACCTCCGCAACAAAACTAAATACCAGGAGATCGCCCGCAAGCTCGCTGATCCGCGCGGTCTCTCACCAGATCAGATTTCCGCACTCGCGTCCGACGGTAAATCTATTTTCTTGCTTACCTGCAATATCCACTCCACCGAAATCGGTTCCAGCCAAATGGCCATGGAATGGGCCTACAAGCTCGTCACCGCAAAGGACCCCGAAACCGAGCGCCGTCTGAACGATGTCATCCTCCTCCTTGTTCCTTCCCTGAATCCTGACGGCCAGATCATGGTCACCGAGTGGTATCGCAAATATCTCGGCACCAAGTACGAAGGGGGCGAGATGCCCTATCTCTATCACCACTATGTGGGCCACGACGATAATCGCGATTGGTACATGCTCACTCAAATCGAAACCAGGAACATGAATCAGGCGGCCTACCACGAGTGGTTTCCGCAATTCTGGCTCGACGAACATCAGATGGGTTATACCGGCCCACGGATCTACATTCCGCCCAACGCCGATCCCGTGGCCAAACTGGTGAATCCGCTCGTGCATCGCGGTAATAACCTGGTTGGCGCAGACATGGGATGGCGTCTCGAGGAGGCTGGGAAATCCGGAGTGATCTACAACTACTCCTTTGACGCCTACTGGCCCGGTGGCACCCGCAATACCGGCTGGTGGAAAAACATGTACGGTGTTCTTACCGAGGTCGCCTCCGCGCGCATCGCCACTCCCATGCAAATCGCGCCCACCGAACTCGAAGGCGGCACAAAAGGCCTCATCCAGTACGAGCAGCAGATCAACTTTCCCCATCCGTGGCCCGGCGGTACCTGGCGGCTCCGCGACATCATGGACTACGAACTGATCGTCTCCGATGCCGCTCTCGAGACCATGTCCAAATTCCGCCCGGATCTTTTGCGCGGCGTCGCTTCCATGGCCACTGAAGCCGTTAGCTCCGCAGACGCCGCCGAATACTGGCGCATTCCTCTCACTGGTCAACGCGATCCCATCACTGCCACTCGCCTCGCTGCCCTGATGCTGGAACACGGGGTCGAAGTCCTCACCTCAGGTGACAAGCAGTCTTTTCTCATTCCGACTGCCCAGCCTTATGGCCGTTTTGTCGAAGAGATGCTCGGCATTCAGCGTTATCCTGAAGTCCGCCTCGCACCTAATAGCGGCATCCTCGAACCTTATGACGTTGCGGCATGGTCCTTGCCCTTGATGATGGGCGTGAACGCCGACAAGGTAAAACTCTCCGTGCAGGAGCGCCAGTCTGCCGCAATCATCAAGACTGTCACGTGGCCTGCGGGTGGAGTCTCGGGCAACGCCGCCCACTACTCCATACCCGACACTCAGAATAATGTTTCGTCGCTGATCAACGCTGTCCAAAAAGCCGGCGGCGAGGTTTACCTCTCCAAGACTCCCGATCAACCGCCGCTCGCCATTTTTTCCGCCAACCCGCAGCTCGCGGACAATGCCTCGAAATTTCATCTCCATCTCGAAGCGCTTTCCACAATGCCGCAAAACGCAGTCCAGCTGAAGCCCGTGCGGGTCGGACTTTATAAGCCCTATTACGCCTCCATGGATGAAGGGTGGACGCGCTTCATCCTCGAGCAATACGGCTTCGGAGTGAAAAGTATCGAGAACAAGGAAGTGAAGGCGGGAAATCTAAACTCAAAGTTCGACGTAATCATTCTGCCCGATACCACCAAGCAGATCATTCTGGAAGGGCGGCCCACGAAGGAAGGCTATTTTGAAGCTTTCCCTCCCGAATACGCGGGCGGAATAGGCAAAGAAGGAGTAAGTGCCCTGAAAGACTTCGTCGAAAAGGGCGGCACTTTGATCGCCCTAGCGCATGCCAATGAACTGCTCATCGGCGACGACTTCAATCTTCCCGTCCGCAACGCCGCGGCCAGCGAAGGTGACAGAGGCCGTTCCTCCTCCGACTTCAATGTCCCCGGGTCGCTCCTGCGGGTTTATCTCGACCCCAATCACCCTGTAGGCTACGGCATGCCCGCCGAAATAGCCGCGTTCGTAGATGCGCCCATTGCCTTTCAAACCTCCGATCCCCCTCCCGACATTGAACGCTCTGTCATCGCCTGGTATCCCTCGGACGCCAAGGACATCCTGGTTTCCGGCTATGCTCACGGCGCCGAAAAACTCGAGCGTAAAGCCGCCGCCGTTTCCTTCACCAAAGGCAAAGGAAAAATCGTGATGTTCGGCTTCCGCGTCCAGCATCGCGCCCAGACCGAAGGCACTTTCCAGCTACTGTTCAACGCTATCTATTGGGGAGGCTTGCAGCAACAGTTGGCTGCCAAGCCAATTCCTGGCGCGTAGACCGGCAAGCCGAGTCTGAGCCACTGCTGGCCTCGCCTCGGCGAAGGATCCCGAAGCCCTGTTTCAGATTCAACGAAAGGCTTGAAACCTCGACTCTTGGGACTGCAAGCTGAGTGTTGTAATCTGTTTCTGTCATGGAGAAATCGGAAGAAGCACTGGCTGCTGGTTTGCTGGACGCTCAGCTAAAGGCCGAGGCCTTATTCGCAGAGATCCAAGCACAAACCCTGATTCGGCCAAGGGCCAAAGAAAGCGAAATTAATGAGGCCATCTATGCGCTTGCAGAAAAGATGTACGGGATCTCGCGATATTGGCACAAGCGCATCGTGCGTGCCGGGCGCAACACATTGGCCCCCTACGACGAGAATCCTCCAGATTTGACGGTCGGGGAGGATGACATCGTCTTTCTCGATTTCGGTCCCGTATTCGAAGAATGGGAAGCCGACTTTGGCCGGACCTACGTTGTAGGCAAAGATCCGCTGAAGCGCAAGCTCTGTCGCGACATCGAGGAAGCGTTCGCTAACGGCAAGCGGTATTTTCATAAACACCCTGAGATCACCGCGGCGGAGCTGTATGCGTACGCGCAGAAGTTGGCGGCGCAAGCTGGATGGGAGTACGGCGGCCCGATCGCAGGGCATCTGATTGGAGTTTTTCCGCACGAGAGGATCCCGGAGGACAAAGTCACGCTTTATGTCCACCCCAAGAATCCCAACCGGATGCGGATTCCGGACGCGGCTGGCCGAAAGCGGCACTGGATATTGGAGATCCACTTCGTGGATCGGGTGCAGGAGATCGGTGGATTCTACGAAGAACTGTTAACAATCGGCTGAATTTCCTTCTCGGCGCTAGTGGAAACCATGGCTCCTACTTCTCCGCGCGTGCACGGCATAAATCTCGATCCACAAACTCGTTGCGAGCATTATCACGGACCGACTGATATCGTCGCGATCAAAATGAAATGTTGCGGCCTTTACTATGCCTGCAAAGACTGCCATCTGATGCTTGCTGATCATCCGATAGCAGTCTGGCCGGAAAGTGAGTGGGACCAGCCAGCGGTACTTTGCGGCGCGTGCGGAACAGCAATGACTATTCTCCAGTACATGCAGAGTGACTATCGCTGCCCGGTCTGTCGGGCACAGTTCAATCCTGGGTGTCGCAACCACTATCATTGTTACTTCCAGGTTCCGCAGGTTGTCGAGCAACGTGGAGAGCCGTCACGGGAAAGAGGTCATCGTTGAGCAGTATGAACTTAACCAACCGGAAGACGATTCATATTGAATGGGGCGATTGCGACCCGGCGCAAATTGTCTATTTCCCGCGCTACTTAGAATATTTCGACGCATGCACGGCGGGATTGTTCAAGAAAGCCGGCCTACCGAAGCGGCAGATGCTCAAGACCTACGGGATTATCGGGATTCCAATCGTCGACCTGCGTGCCTCATTCAAAGCGCCATCGCGATTCTCGGACACAGTAGTCGTCGAATCTGAGATAACGGAGTGGCGCCGCAGCAGCTTTTGCGTCCGCCATAAGTTGTTTAACAAGAATGTCCTGGCCGTGGAATGCGTTGAGATCAGGGTCTGGGCAGCGGCGTCAGAAACGGACCCGGATCAGATTGAGGGCAGACCTGTGCCTCGCGAGGTGATTGAGAGATTTTCCGCGGGGAAGAGTCATCGCCCGGCTCATCAGAAATCGCACAAGAAGTCGCCGCGAAAGAAACAGACGCGATGAGAATTCGGACACAGGTTGGGATTGTGGGAGCTGGACCCGCGGGGCTTGTCTTGTCGCACCTCCTGCACCGGCAGGGAATTGATTCGGTGGTCATCGAGGCCCGCAGTCGACAGCACTGTGAGCAGCGGGTGCGGGCCGGTGTCCTGGAGCAAGGTACTGTCGATCTTCTGGTCGATCTGGGTGTGGGCGAGCGAATGAAGCGGGAAGGCCTGATTCATGATGGCGTGGAAATTCGTTTCAGCGCGCGGGGACATCGCATCGATTTCAAAGCCTTGACGGGGCGCGGTATCACGATATATGCCCAGCAGGAAGTTGTGAAAGACCTCATCGCGGCACGGCTGGGAGCAAAGGCTGCGATTTTATTTGAAGCTGAGAGTGTCACGATTCACGACTTTGATTCCACAACACCGAAAATACGATTTCACGATCATGGTGAGCCTTCGGAGGTCCTTTGCGACTTCATTGCAGGCTGCGACGGCTTTCACGGAGTGTGCCGGCCCAGCATTGAAAATGCTCTAACTATGTATGAACGGGTTTTTCCGTTTGCCTGGCTGGGCATCCTGGCGGCTGCGCCACCTTCCTCCGAGGAACTGATCTATTGCTACCATGATCGGGGGTTCGCCCTCCACAGCATGCGGACTCCGGAGATCACGCGCTTGTATCTCCAATGCGCTCCCGATGAAGATCTGGCGCAGTGGCCGGATGCAAGGATCTGGGAAGAATTGCAGACGCGCCTCTCCACTCGCGACGGGCGCAGGCTAACGGAAGGCGCCATCCTGCAGAAAGGTATTACCGGTATGCGCAGTTTCGTCGCGGAACCGATGCAGTACGGTACGGTCTATCTGGCTGGGGATGCGGCGCACATAGTTCCCCCCACCGGCGCAAAAGGCCTGAATCTTGCCGTTTCCGATGTTCGTGTCCTTGCGGCCGCCCTCGCAGAATTCTACGCGTCTGGAAACCACCGACTGCTCGACAGTTACTCAGACACATGTTTAAGACGAGTATGGCTGGTCCAGCGCTTTTCTCTGTGGATGACTTCCATGCTGCACCGGATTCCCGGAAACGACAGGTTTGAGGAACACCGGCAGTTGGCCGACTTGGATTACCTGACAAGCTCTCGCGCGGCGGCGCAAACCTTTGCCGAAAACTATGTTGGACTGCCGATGAACTGAATCGACGTACAATCGGTGGATAGGTAAGTGGACGCGGTCCCTGCACTGGCGAAAATCGCTGAACCGGGTTGGTGAGATATACATGTCATTTTCTCTGATTTCGGCGAAAGGCAGACATCCGAGAGAGTCGGTTGCCCCCTTCCGGCGGCATGAGGCGGGGACCCAGCCGGATTCTTTCTACCCGGCCTATCGCGCGACGAGGCTGAGGGCGCCGTCTCAGCCGTTGATCTACCTGCCGCATACTCTTTCAGAGGTGACCGGGCCAGTATTTGGCCATTCGGATATTCATCCGCATGATCAAGATCTAACGCTTCAGCATAAGGGAGAACCGTTGGGGGAACGTATCATCGTACGCGGGCGAGTGGTGGATGGCGATGGCCACGCCGTGTCGAATAGCTTGATCGAGATTTGGCAGGCGAATGCCGCCGGACGATATGCGCACTCGAAAGACGACCACCCCGCGCCGCTCGATCCGAACTTCACCGGGACCGGAAGGACCCTGACCGACAACGACGGATTCTACAGTTTTGTGACCATCAAGCCGGGGGCCTATCCATGGCGTAATCACGAGAATGCGTGGCGTCCGGCGCACATCCACTTTTCTTTGTTTGGGCCGGCGTTTGTCACGCGACTGATCACGCAGATGTATTTCCCGGGAGATCCGCTGTTTGAGTACGACCCTATTTTGCAATCGATACCGGACGAAGGGGCGCGCCAGCGTTTGGTTTCGAAATTTGATCTGGAAACGACAAAGCCGGAGTGGGCTCTGGGCTATCGTTTTGATATCGTGCTGCGCGGGCGAGAATCGACGCCGTTTGAAGAGTAGTGAAAGATTAAGGATAAGGATGGATTTGACCCCGACACCTTCGCAAACCGTTGGTCCGTACCTGCATCTCGGCCTTACGGACGCACGAAGTATTTCGTGTATCGCTCGCGATGGAGCGAAAGGAGAACGGGTGCGGCTCACTTTTCGTGTGGTGGATGGAGACGGAGTGCCTGTTCCGGATGCGATGATCGAACTCTGGCAAGCAGACTCCGAAGGGAACTATGCGAGTCAGGATGGAAGCGCGGACGGCACAGGCTTTCGCGGTTTTGGACGATTGGCAACGGCGGAAGACAGCTCGTGCACATTTGAAACGATCAGACCGGGATGCGTGCCGGGCCCGGGCAAAACAGTTCAGGCGCCCCACATTAATGTATCGGTTCTTGGCCGAGGCATTCTTAAGAGATTGGCGACACGAGTTTACTTCGCGGGGGATACGGCGAACGCTTCAGATCCCGTATTGACCTCGGTACCAGAAAATCGGCGCGCGACGTTGTTGGCTCAGCCAGATCCTGCTCGCCCGAACAATTGGGTCTTCGACGTGCACCTCCGTGGAGGGCGCGAGACGGTATTTTTCGATGTGTGATCACTTCAGGTTGAACGGACGAACCGGATCGAAGCGACTCGTGGCGCGGAGCCGAGCATGAGCGGACGCTTGATTGAGAGCCTGGCAACCACGCCGGCCCTGGCCGCGGTGTTTTCGGATGAGTCGTTTCTTCAGGCAATGCTGGAATTCGAAACCGCATTGGCGCGCGCGGAAGCGCGACACGGGCTCATCCCGATGGAGGCGGCAGATGCGATAGCGGCTGCCGCAAAGCCCGACAAGTTTGACATCTCCGCTCTTGCTGAATCCGCATTTCGCGCCGGAACACCCGCGATCCCTCTGGTGAAAATGCTGACAGAGCAGATACGAAAGGCCGACCCGGAGGCGGCGCGATTCGTTCACTGGGGAGCCACCAGCCAGGATGTCGCCGACACCGCCATGTCTCTCCTGCTCAAACACGCCGAACCGATTCTCATCGCTGATCTGCTGCGACTGGAAAAAGCGTTGGCGGACTTGTCTGAGCGGCACAAGCAGAGTGTCATGCTCGGGAGGACTCTGCTTCAGCCTGCTCCGCCGGTGACCTTCGGGCTCAAAGCCGCCGGATGGTTAGCTCCGGTTTGCCGCGGCAGGCAGCGTCTGCAGAAAGCATTTCGAGTTGCGGCGGTTTTGCAGTTTGGCGGAGCCAGTGGCACGTTGGCGTCGCTCGGCGACCGCGGAATTTCGGTGGCTAAAGCTCTGAGTGCGGAACTTGGATTTGGAGACTCTCCTTCCACACCCTGGCAAACTCAGCGCGATCAACTCGCGACGTTGGTCTGCGCTTGCGGAGTGCTCACTGGATCTCTTGGCAAAATGGCGCGCGATATCAGTTTGCTCATGCAGAACGAGGTGGGGGAGGCGTTCGAGCCGGGAGGAGAAGGCCGCGGCGGATCGTCGACCATGCCGAACAAGCACAACCCCACGGCCTGTTCACTCACGCTTGCTGCGGCGCATCGGGTACCGGGACTGGTTGCATCGTTTCTATCGGCCATGCTGCAAGAGCACGAGCGTGGTGTCGGGGGCTGGCAGGCCGAGTGGCCTGTAGTTGCGGCCGTAATCCAATCGACCGGCGTAGCAATTGCCTCGATGGCTGAGGTAGCCGAAGGACTCTCAGTTGACGCACAGAAGATGCGTCTCAACATCGAGAATACGAACGGAGCGATTTTTGCCGAGCGCGCCATGATGCTGCTTGGAGCAAAGCTGGGGCGGGATGTCGCTCATAAGGTTCTTGAGGTGGCCGTCCGGAAGAGCGTGAAAGAGGGCAAGCATCTCGCTGCTGTCCTCGCCGAGACTGCTGAAGTAACGACCCATTTAAGTCGTGCCGAACTCAAGGAATTGGAAACGCCAGAGCAATATCTGGGATCGGCAGAAGCCTTCCGGAAAGCTCTCATATCAGAGTCCGATCGGGAAGACGACGATAAGGAGCAATGAATTGCCCTTCGCAACCATTCACAATACGCGGATGTTCTACCGACTGCAGGGAAACGCGGGACGACCGGTCCTAATTCTGTCGCACTCAATCGGTACGGACCATGCGATGTGGGAGCTTCAAATAGGTGATCTGCTCCCACACTTCCAGATTTTGCGATACGACACACGGGGCCATGGAGCTTCGGAGGCAACAGCCGGTGAATATTCGGTTGAACTGTTGGGCCAGGATATTCTCGCCCTGACCGATTTGTTGAAGATTTCACAATTTGCTTTTTGCGGACTCTCGCTGGGTGGGGCCATCGGACAGCGGGTTGCGGCGCACGCACCCGAGCGCGTTACACATCTTGTGTTGGCCAACACAACGCCACAGTTCGTCCGTTCTAATTGGGAAACAAGAATTGCAGCAGTAGCCAAGGGCGGAATGCCCGCGGTCGTCGACATGGCAATGCAGCGATTCTTCTCGCCCGACACGCTGGCAAAACAAAATCCCCATGTCGCTTCGATCCGCTCCGTCTTCCTAGGAACAGATCCCGTCGGATATCTGGGATGTTGTGCGGCCCTCCGCGACATGAATCATGGAGATCTCCTTAAGCAGATTAAGGCTCCCACACTCGTGATCTCCGGTGACCGCGACGTTTCGACCCCCTGGGATGGGCACGGCGAGCGGTTGGCGAAGGAGATTCCGGGGGCAAAAGTGGTTCACCTGGCGGCCGCGCATCTTTCTAATGTTGAACGGCCACATTCGTTTACCACGGCACTACTTGAGTTCCTTCTGCCACAACCGAATGCGAACGCGGACTCCCTGCAAAAGGCGGGATCAGAAGCGCGTCGTGCTGTGCTGGGTGACGCCCATGTCGACAAGGCAATTGCCGCAACGACAGAATTTACTCGCGAGTTTCAAGAGTTGATAACGCGTTATGCGTGGGGAACGATCTGGTCTCGTCCTCAACTGGACTGGCGGACCCGACGGCTGCTGGTGCTGGCGGTAACCGCATCGCTTGGAAGGTGGGAAGAGTTTGCACTCCATCTGCGAGCTGGCTTGGCCAGTGATCTGGAACTATGCGATTTGAAAGAAGTGCTTTTGCAAACGGCTGTGTATGCGGGAGTTCCCGCGGCGAATACTGGATTTCAAATTGCCGCTGAACAGATCAAAAAGAGTGACTGATAAGCGCAGCCTAGTTGCCGATCTCTACCGTTGCATTCTCTTTCTGCACTTTACGCACGGACGATGGAGCGCCGGTGGAGTCTCGCACTCTTAGTTCAGCTTTGAGCCTGAGCGTTGTCTCCGAGCTTCCCTCAGTGCTGTTGTTTTCCCCTGGCGCCTGCAATTTGCGTAACAAGATTTGCATCGCCTGCCTGCCCATCTCGTAGGTCGGTTGCGCGATCGTGGTCAGGCGAGGAGTGAAATACGCGGACCACTCGAAATCATCGAAACCGAGAACGCTCACTTCTCCCGGACAATGCACGTGAAGCTCTCCCAGAGCTCGCATCAGCCCCAGTGTCATCTTGTTATTGCATGAAAAAATCGCTGTGGGAGGGATGGGGAGCCGCATGAGTTCCAAACCGCATCGATATCCACTTTCCGTTTGGAAGTTGCCCTGCTGAAGATACGTGTCGGGAAGAGCAAGATGTTCCTCCTGCAATGCCTTTCGAAATCCCTCCAGGCGATCGAGGCCGTTCGAAAAATTCAAGTGTCCGGCGATGATCGCAATCTGCCGATGCCCAAGTTCTATCAAATGACGCGTGCCATCGTAGGCCGCGCCGAAGTTATCGGTCATCACCGCATCCCCGATGAACCCCAGGGGAACGCGATCGATCAGAACAATCGGGAAACGCTTATGAACGCGTGACTCCTGGGTGGGAGGAGCGCCTGTCGGCGCCAGCAGGACTCCATCTACGCGCCGGGAAAACAACGCGCTCAAATAATGCCGCTCGAGCGCCGGGTCTTCGTTCGCATCGCACAGGATCACAGAATAACCATTGGCTTGAGCTTCCTTTTCAACGCCTCGTATGACTTCCGTGAAAAACGGATTCGTGACGTCCGCGATCACCATCCCCACCGTAAGTGTGCGCCGCACGCGCAGGCTACGAGCCACCTGGTCGGGGTGATAGTCCAAGGCCTCCATTGCCTTCTTCACCTTTTCTACCAAGGCGGGCTTTACCGTAGGCTTATTGTTGAGAACGCCGGACACGGTCGCCACCGAAACTCCTGCGAGCCGGGCAATGTCACGGATGGTGTACAAGCTTTAGCCTCCAGCCTGAAGCTCATCCCGCAATCGAGTTGGGGATTCGAGCGTTGCCTTCTTTAGCTGGGTTACAGCATAGCAGATTCTAATAATCGCAAAAACGAATCGATTCTATTCGGTGGCGCTGACGATGGTTAGGTCAACCCGGTAGATTGGGCCGGAACTCGCTGACTGGGTGCCTTCCGAGCTTCAGAAGCAATGAAATCCATCGATTTCTAGAGTTCAAGAGCGTGAGATCGGGTTGCCTGGCAGCCCATGCAACCTCTGCTTGGCGCTCCGACGATAAATAACATATAGAAGCGATTCTATTTTCGTTTTGACACCCGAGGGTTGTTATCACTGCCGCAATCACAAGCTCGAAACTCAATCACCCCGGCTCAAGCTGACGGATGCTTCAGCACGTCTGCCAGTGCACGCATTCGCATTGAGTCGGCCGGAGTCTTCGCGGCTGCTGCGCTCTTCTCCAGCGAAGAACCCATACCGTTTAACTTTGCCATGCTGCTCTTATTCATGTGCGACGTCTCTGCGCTGGCAATGGTCTTTCGCAGCTTTGCGACTCGGCTTGGGGGCAGCGCCTGCGACCTTGACAACTGGTCCACGTATGCTTTCGCGACCACCAGTTTTGCGGGCCACTCGATCTTTTGCTGGTCCTGTACGTTCAGGTCAGCTACTTGAACTGCCTTGGCCGCGTCGATTTCGTTCTGCGTCAGAAATTTTGTCGGGGTCAGTTGAAACACGTCCAAGCCGCGCGCAATCTCCGAACCGTAAATGTAGCCGTTGTACCAATACGCAGACCAATCGCCTCCGAGGATCAACACTTTCGGGTCAATTGGCCCGCGATCAAAGTAGGCAATCTCGAAGGGATTCGCCGGGTCAGTGAAGTCCATCACCGAAATCCCGCCCTGGTACCATGCCTGTACTTCGATATCGCGGCCGGGAACCGGTATCAGAGACCCGTTGTGCGCAACGCAGTTTTCCGTATCGCCCTGCGCAGCCGGCAGCTTGTAGTAGTTCGCGAAACTCAGCTTGTCGTCCTTCAGACGGAAGATGGCATCCGCACCCCACTTGTTCGGGTCGTTTGCACGGCAGCGCGCTCCCAGGCCGCCGCCCCACTCGTCGGTGAACACGACTTTGCTGCCATCGTTTGAGAACGAAGCCGAATGCCAATAAGAGTAGTTGGGATCATTTACAGCATCCACCCGCTTCGGGTTTACCGGGTCCTTGATGTCCAGCAAGAGTCCGTTTCCGGAGCACGCGCCCGCTGCCAACCCGATTGCGGGGTAGACGGTGATGTCATGGCACTGGTCGGTGTCCGCCGGCTTCTCCGCCCCCTTCTTGCCGTGAGTACCGCCGTTATTCAAGCCGTTGAGCGCACCTGTGCGCGGATCGATAAATACACGCGGACTCGATACGATCTTCGCGTCCTGCGGCGCGGCGACTGGAACCTTGATTACATCGATGCGAAACAGAGCCGTATTCGGATCCTTGTCGGGCTTTTCCCCGGAGCACCCGGCGAGCTCTTCTGGCTGACGCACGAACGAGGTTCCGGACACATAGATGTAGACATTGTTTTTGTCGTTCGGATCGGTCACCAGGGTATGAGTGTGCGATCCGCGGCAGGTCTGCACCGCAGCCACCTGCCTCGGGTTCTGGATGTCGGAAATATCGAAGATTCTTACGCCGCGGAAACGATCCTTCTGCGCCGCCGGGATGTGTCGCTTTCTTTCTTTTCCTTTATCATCTCCGTCTTTGTTTTGAGCGGCGTCTTTGTTTTGGTCCGTGTCTTTGGCAGCATCTTTAGCTTGATCTTGGCCTTTATCTTTCTCCTCATCTGCGGGTGGAGCAGGTTCCGGGGGAAATCCCTGAACACCGCAATCGAGGCGTCCATTCGGCATCTCCACGGACATGAACAGCAGATTTTTATATACCGACACGTCACCCTGTCCACCCGGGCAAACCAATGACGTCACCAATTTCGCCTTCGCCGGATCGGCGATGTCGAAGATACTCACGCCATAAAAATTTCCCTGGAACAAGTGGCTGCCTTCGAAAGCAAGGTCCGAGTTGGCAAAAGCAAGTTGTGCGATCAGCAAGTGCAATGGTTTTGGCATCTTCTTGCTGTTCCCCATCCCGAGCTGCCCAAGTATCTTGTCCACTTTCGGATCATCGGGATCCGTGGTCCCGAGTTGAAATGCGTCCTGCTTCTTGAGCAGGAGGATGTGCTCGACGCCCATCGAAGCCTCACCCGCGTCATAAAGTCCCGGTGCAAGCTTGGCGCGTGGATCATTCACATCTGATCCCGTCATGCCGGGCGGCAGCGGTGGGGCAGGCTCCGGAGCGAACGGGTTGTCACCTTCCCCCTTAGCGTCCTTGTCGGGCGACGGGGCCGCGGATTTCTGCCCCTGTTCCTGTGGCGGAGCCGCGGGCGGCGCTTCTTGCGCCTGCGTTTGGTTTACAGCGAAACAGGAAATAACCACGACCCCTACCACGCACAGGGCAAGACTTGGCAATCGCTTCATCGTTTCTCCTCTGGTATCTCTTTCTTCAGCATGGTCTCCATGATCCGTATCTCGGCTCGTTGGGTATTGTCGGCGTCGGTCGCAAAGTTGAAGATCTCGGCGTCCTGTCCGGCGCCGGCAGTGTCGAACAGATCCTTCACCATGGTCAATGCGCCGTTGTGATGTTGAATCATCCCCACTAAAAATAAGCGGTCAAACTCGGCGCCCTTCGCGCTTTGTAGCGCTTCCATCTGCTGTGGCGTAAGCATTCCAGGCATCAGGGCCATGCTCGCGTGTGACGCATCATGCGACATGTCCATGCCCGGCATATCCATGCCCGGCATTTTCGGCATCGCCTTTTGAATTGACTCGCCCCGGGCGGCGAGCCAACGCTTCATGAACTTAATTTCGTCCGACTGGGAGCTGCTGATGCGCGCTCCCAATGCGTGCAGGTCTTTGTTCTGCGTATGGGACGGGATCATCGCCGTCATCTCCACCGCTTGCGCATGATGCATGATCATGCCCTGCATGAACTGAACATCCGCTGCCGACCGTGGTGGCAGGGTTGCTCGCGTCGACGAAGGCAGCGGTTTGCTTGGTTCACCCGGCGCACCCGGTTGCACCACGACCGGCTTCGCGGGATCAGCCTGCTGTGCGCGCGCAGCCGAGGCAAAGAACACTGCGGCAACGCCGGCAGCGAGCAATGCCGACATTACAACTCCACGCACGAAGCCAGGCTGGTCCTTGCAGGAAAAATGAACCTGCCTCAACTCGGGGGTAAGGGCGAAGAGCTGCATTGGACAAACACTGAATCTTTTCACGAAACAGGAAATTTGCATAGAGGGACGAAGAGCAGAAACCCGACTGGTATGAGCTCGGGCGCCGCTGGCCGCCAGAAGGGAAAAACTGGTCCAATAACCGAAATTGGCCCCCGGATGGGTACGCAAAGAAGTGATCGGACAGATGCAAGTTTGCGATGCCAACTCCCGACGAATAGGGCGCGATAACGGCCAAGTCCCTTTTTCTGATAGGAGTTGGCGTTCTGCGCTAGGGCACGCCAATACGGCACGGAATGGGCGGTCGCTGACCTTTGATTTCTTCCCCAACGACGATCGTGGAATTCGATTGACTGAAAAATCCTGGCCGTCGTAGCATCTCCTTGGTATGACCCCGTTGAACTACCGCCGTCACCATCACCATCATCATGCGATGAGCGTGTCGGCGGAGGACTACGGATAAAAGCCTAAGAGCACTGATAGGAAATCCAAGCCCGCTGACGCCAACCGCGCAGCGGGCTTTTTGTTTCTGCTGCGTGGTTCCGATTCGGTGGGTCGGGGGAAGAGGAAATTCCATGGGGATCGACTTCGACAAAATGCAGGGCTTGGCACCCGCAGTGATTCAGGATGCGGATGGCGGGGAGCTGTTGATGGTGGGCTTCATGAGCCGCGAAGCGCTGGAGACGACCTTGCGTACGGGCTTCGTGACATTTTATAGCCGCACTCGACAGAGTCTGTGGACCAAAGGAGAAACCTCCGGCAATCGGCTGAAGGTCATGACGGCATGGACGGACTGCGACCGCGACACGGTGCTGCTCCGCGTCCGCGTGTTGGGCGAAGGCAAGGTTTGCCATACGGGGTCGAGATCCTGCTTCACGGAGGAGCTGCAGTTGGGTGCGGCGGCCATGGCGGCCGCGGAGGAGACGCGGCGATGAAACTTCGTATGGGCATCCCCAAGGGGAGTTTGCAGGACGCAACACTCAGCCTGTTCACCCGCGCCGGGCTGCGAGTCTATACCAGCGCGCGCTCCTACTTCGCCGCGACCGACGATCCGGAAATCGAATGCCTGCTGATTCGTGCGCAGGAAATGGCTCGCTATGTCGAACATGGCGCGCTGGATGCCGGATTGACTGGTCTCGACTGGGTAGCGGAGAGCGGACTTGAGGTGGTCTGCGTCACGGACCTGATCTATGCCAAACAGAGCATGGGCAAAGTGAAGTGGGTGCTCGCTGTGCCGGAGGAGTCAGATTTTCAGAGACCTCAAGATCTCGAGGGCCGGATCGTAGCCACCGAGCTGGTGAACTTCACGCGGAATTATTTTGCCAGTCGGAATGTGCCTGTGCGGGTTGAATTCTCCTGGGGCGCGACCGAAGTGAAGCCACCGTTGCTGGCGGATGCCATCGTTGAAGTTACGGAGACTGGTAGTTCGCTGCGCGCTAATCACCTGAGAATTATAGAGACAGTGCTGGAGTCGAACACGCAACTGATAGCGAACAAGATAGCCTGGGCTGATCCCGTGCGGCGGCGCAAGATCGAGAACCTGGCGGTGATGCTCTCCGGAGCTATGGCAGCGCAAGGTCGCGTGGGTCTGATGCTCAACGTCCGCAAACCGGATCTGGCGGGAGTTCTTGGGCTGCTTCCCGCATTGAAAAATCCCACGGTCGCCCCTTTGGCCGATGGCGAATGGGTCGCGGTCAACACCATCATCGACGAGCAGACCGCCTGGACTCTGATTCCGAAGCTCAAGGAAGCGAATGCACAGGGAATCGTCGAGTATCCCTTGAACAAGGTGGTGATGTGATGGGCAGCTCGACGAGCAGAGTGATGCGCATCCTTGATGGGACCAGGAAAGACCGGTTCGTGCGTGCGCTCGAACAGCGCGGCGCAAGCGATCTGGCTCAGGTTGAGCCGGCAGTGAGGCGCATCGTGAGCAATGTCCGCTGCAGTGGCGATCGTGCGTTGCGCCGTTACGCGGCGCGCTGGGATGGGCTAGGCAGCAGCGAACCTGTGCGCGTGCCCGAGGCTGACCTGCATGAGGCTTGGCGGAGAACTGTTCCAGAACTACGAGATGCGATCACGCAGGCAGCAGGCAATATCCGTCGTTACTGCGAGTGGCAGAAGCCGCAGGAGTGGCGGCGCGAAATTCATCCCGGAGTTTGCGTGGGGCAGTTGGTGCGACCTCTGGAATCGGTGGGATGCTACGTTCCCGGCGGACGTCATCCCTTGCCTTCTACGTTGCTGATGACCGTGATTCCGGCGCAGGTCGCGGGCGTGTCGCAGATTCGTGTTGTATCTCCGCGCCCGGCCCAGGCGACTTTGGCTGCTGCGGCATTTCTCGGCGTGCGCGAATTCTACCGCGTGGGTGGAGCGCAGGCTATTGCTGCTCTGGCCTATGGGACTGAAAGCATCCCGCGCGTGAACAAGATTGTCGGTCCGGGTAATCGGTACGTGACCGCAGCCAAGAGGCTGGTTGCCTTCGATTGTGCCATTGAGTTCCTGGCTGGTCCTACCGAAGCTGTGTTCATCAGCGAGGAGGGCGATCCAGTGTTCATCGCAAGTGACCTGGTGGCGCAAGCGGAGCATGATCCCGACGCTCTGTGTGTCTTGATCACATGTTCGCAGGGATTAGCGGAAGCCGTTCAGGCCGAGGTGCGGCGGCGCACGCAGTCAAATCCAATTGCCGCGGAATCACTTTCCCGTCGCGGGGCCATCCTGTTGGTTGCTTCCCTTGATCAGGCAGTCGAGACTGCGAACCGCATTGCGCCTGAGCACCTCACGCTCCCCGCAGCCCTGGCGCCGTTGGTCCATAACGCCGGTTCGATTTTTCTGAACGACTTCACGCCCCAGTCAGCGGGTGATTACATCTCGGGCCCAAATCATGTGTTACCAACCGGAGCGATGGCGCGCGTGCGGGGCGGCCTGAACGTGCTGGATTACGTTCGCATCATCTCTTGCCAGGAAGTCTCCCGCGAAGGCATTCGCCGAGTCGCCTCAGCGGCCATCGCGCTGGCCGAAGCCGAGGGTTTGCGCGGACACGCTGAATCGCTGCGAGTGAGGTGTTCGAATGCTTGAGGCTCGCGCCGCAGTCAAGAGTTTGCATCCTTATCGGCCGCCCCTCGCAGGCCGTCAAGGACTGCGTCTTGATTTCAACGAGAGTACGGTCGGTTGCTCGCCGCATGTATTGGCGCGACTGCGCTCGCTGGATGCCGAAGCACTGGCTCGCTACCCAGAGCGCAAGCCGGTCGAAGCCGAAGTCGCGTGTTTTCTCGGACTCGATGCGCCTCAGGTGCTGCTCACGAATGGTGTTGATGAGGCGATTCATCTGCTTTGCTCGACTTATATCAAGCCCGGGGACGACGCGATCATCGTGGTCCCCACCTTTGCCATGTATGCGATCTGCGCTCAAGGCGAGGGCGCCCGCCTGGTCCAGGTTCCTTCCAACGAAAACTTCGCCTTTCCTCTGGAGGACCTGCTCTCCCGGATCAACCAACGCACACGGCTGATTGCCTTGGCCAACCCTAACAATCCGACAGGAACGGCCGTACCGTGTGACATCCTGCTGCGAGTTGCTCAGGCCGCCCCCCATGCCGCGGTTCTGGTGGACGAAGCGTACTTTGAGTTTCACGGACAGACCATTCTTCACCACACCGCGGGGTCGGCGAATCTCTTCGTGGCGCGAACATTCTCGAAGGCTTACGGATTAGCAGGTCTTCGGATAGGTATTCTCACTGGCGATGCGGCCCAGATGGCAATGGTGCGGCGCGTTGCCTCACCCTACAACGTGAACGCAGTTGCGCTCGCTCTATTGCCTGAGGCGCTTCGAGATCAGGAGTACGTTGAACGCTATGTCAGTGAAGTGCAGCGCGGCCGCGAACTCTTGCAGCAGGAACTCGGCGTTCTTGGCCTGCGCTACTGGCCGAGCCGCGCTAACTTCGTGCTGGTGCGTGTCGGTCCGGCTTACGCGGAATTCATTCAAGCTATGCGCACTCGCGGAATCCTGGTCCGCGACCGGCACACTGATGCAGCGTGCGATGGTTGCGTGCGCCTGACTGTGGGATCTCTGGAACACACTCAGACTCTGATTGTTGCCCTGCGTGAAATGGTCGGCGAACTCAGGGAGCATCGTGAGGTGAAGATATGAGAAAAGCCAGGCTACATCGCGCGACCGCCGAAACTGAGATTCGGATTGCACTCACCATCGAGGGGCGCGGAAAGTACGACGTTTCTACCGGAATCCACTTTCTGGACCACATGCTGGAGCTATCTGCCCGGCACGGCGGATTCGATCTGAAGCTCACTGCCGTGGGCGACCTGGAAGTGGATCAGCATCACACAGTCGAGGACGTAGGGATTGCTCTCGGCGAGGTCTTCGACCTTGCGTTGGGAAATCGTCGCGGCATTTTGCGCGCCGGATACTTTCTCATGCCCATGGATGAGACTCTCGGCTTGGCAGCCGTCGATTTCGGTGGGCGGGCAGCTGCCGTGGTCGATACCAAGGTGCGTGCGGCGCGAGTCGGAGATCTGCAGGTGGAACTGGTCTCCGATTTCTTCGAAGGTTTTGCCCGCGGCGCTCGTGCCAATGTCCACGCCCGGGTACTCTACGGACGCTCCAGCCACCACAAGATCGAAGCGCTCTTCAAAGCATTCGCCCGAGCCCTGCGCGTAGCATGCTCCCGCGACCGTCGCCTGGGCCGAATGCTCCCGAGCACCAAGGGGCTTCTATGATCGCCATTGTGGATTATGGCGCGGGCAACCTCAATTCGGTGAAGAAGGCTTTGGACTACCTCGGAGCCGCTGTTGTGGTAACGGACGAGCCTCAGACCGTGAACGCGGCAGACAAACTCGTATTGCCTGGTGTGGGGCATTTTTCCTCTCTGCGAGCTCTCAACCGCACGGGCTTGGGCCAAGCCGTCGTGCGAGCCGCTTCCGCGGGAAAACCTTTTCTTGGGATTTGCCTGGGAATGCAGTGGCTTTTCGATGGAAGCGAGGAGTGCATTGAAATCACCGGAGCGGGCATTTTTCCCGGTAACTGCCGGCAGTTTCCGTCTTCGGCAAAGTCGCCGCACGTTGGCTGGAATTCTTTGACAATTCAGAAGGATTCGCGACTCCTACGGGGCGTCGCGCAAGATTCATTTGTCTACTACACGCACTCTTTTCATGCGCCCCTGCTTGCGGCAACGACTGCGGTGAGTGAATACGGGCTGCAGTTTACCGCAGCCGTCGAGCAATCGAACATTTTCGGAGTGCAGTTCCATCCGGAAAAATCAGGAGACGTGGGGCTTGCGATCCTGAAGAATTTCTGCGAGGTCTGATGTGTTGACCAAACGCATCATCGCCTGCCTCGACGTGGATGGTGGCCGCGTTGTGAAGGGCGTGCGGTTCAAGAATTTGCGCGACGTCGGCGATCCAGCGGAGTGTGCCACGGCTCACGCGCGCAATGGTGCGGACGAAATCGTGCTGCTCGACATTACAGCGACCAGCGGCAATCGGCGCACTCTGCTCGAGGTGGTCCGCGCGACCGCGCCCTCCGTGTTTGTTCCGTTCACCGTCGGGGGTGGCATTCGACAGCTCGAGGACGCAGCCACGGTCTTCGATGCGGGTGCGGACAAGGTCGCGATCAACTCGGCCGCGGTTCGCGACCCCGCGTTGATCGGAAAGATCGCAGCCCGCTTTGGTTCGCAGGCAGTTGTGGTGGCCATCGATGCCAGAAAGGTCAACGGAGGCTTTGAAGTGTTCACCGCAGGCGGACGCGTGCCCACTGGCCGGAATGCGATTCAATGGGCTCGGGAAGCGGCTGCTTGCGGTGCGGGCGAGATCCTGCTGACTTCGATGGACCGGGACGGAACTCAATCGGGATTCGACTGCCAATTGGTGCGTGATGTGGCGGAGGCAGTCTCGATCCCTGTCATTGCCTCCGGGGGCGCGGGATCTGCGCTCGACTTCATCCATGTGTTTCGTGAAGGACGCGCGGACGCAGCTCTCGCCGCCTCCATTTTTCATTTCGGCATCGAGAATATCGCAGAACTGAAGCGCCAACTGCACCATGCCAGCGTCGCGGTGAGGTGGCCATGCTGATTCCGTCGATCGACCTCATGGGCGGCAAGATTGTTCAATTGATTCAGGGCGAGACGAAGGCGCTTGAGTTCGACAACTTCGACTATTGGATCGAGCGGTTCTCCAGGTATCCGTTGGTGCAGGTCATCGACCTTGACGCGGCCCGGGGTGCCGGCAGTAACCGGCCGCTCGTGACTCACATCATGCAACGGCTCAATTGCCAGGTCGGTGGTGGGATTCGCAGCCTTGCAGCAGCAGGAGAGCTTCTAGAGGCGGGCGCGCGCAGGGTCATCCTCGGATCTGTGTTGTTGCAGAATGGCAAGATCAACACCGAATGCGCTGCTGCACTGGAAAACGCACTCGGCACCGAGGCGCTCGTCTTTGCCCTTGATTCGCGAGGCGGCAGGGTCGCGATCGACGGCTGGCGCCAAGAGACTGCTGTTACGGCCTTCGAGATGATTCAGGCACTGGAACCCTTCTGCGGCACTTTTCTCTACACGCACATCGATACGGAAGGCTTGATGGGTGGAATCCCGATGCAGACTGTAACTGCAATACGGCAGTCGACCTCGCGGCGGCTAGCGGTCGCTGGCGGCATCACGAGTCAGCAGGAAATCGATCAACTCGACGCCCTACAGATGGACGCCGTTGTTGGGATGGCCTTGTATTCGGGGAAGATCTCGGCGTAATGCAGCTCAGACTAGCGTGAAAGGGCGTCGAGGAGATCAGCCGCCCGGTACAGGGACGCGTTGCGTTTTAGTGGTAATGATTGCCACGATTCTCAAACCGCCGGTCATACTGGAAAAAGGCTAGAGATGTTCGTCGACCGCTTTGTGTATGATCCGGCTCAGGTGGCCGTGAGGTTTTTCTTCTGATGCTGAAACTGAAACCATTCTCTCGAAGGCTCCTGCTCGGGCTACTTATCAGCCTGATAATCAGTTACGTCTGTTTCGGCACTTATGTTTGGTGGGCGATGCATCAGTCTCCTGAGACGTTCGGGGGGGTGATGGCCAAGATGCCTGGCCCTGTGCCTTTCATGATCTTCCCATTTGAAACGGCCTGGATCCACGCTCGCGCCGGAACGCTTCACGTCGGAGATCAAGCACCGGACTTCTCGCTGCTCAAGTTGGACAAAAGTGAGCGAGTCCAACTCTCCGGACTAAACCAACGGCAACCCGTGGTTCTGGTGTTCGGCAGCTACACGTGACCGCCGTTCCGGCGGGAGGTTCCTGCCCTTAATAAGCTTTACGAGCAGTATCGCGGGCGGGTTGCGTTCCTGGTGGTCTACATTACCGAAGCGCATCCCAGCGACGTTTGGCAAACGGAGAGCAATGTTAAAGACAAGGTTGTTTTTGCCAGCCCGAAGACTGAAGAAGAGAGAGCGTTGGTCGCCGGGGCCTGCGTAAGAAAACTTGGGATCGAATTTCCGGCCGTGCTCGACGAGTTCGGCAATTCGACGGAACGGGCGTACACAGGCTGGCCTGATCGCATTTACTTGGTCGACTCGCAAGGCCGCATTGCATACAAGAGCAAACCTGGCCCCTTTGGATTTAAACCCGACCAGTTGGAAATAGCACTTTCTCGGGCCTTGCCGACCGTAGCAAGTACCTGGAAGAGAGAAGACCACTCGTAGCGGTGGGCGCCGCGCTCCCACGGCAACGAAATGACTACGGTCTCGGTTTGGAGACAACACCTGGAAGTGATGGCGCGGCATCGGGTGAAGCTCGGCGAAAGTCCTTACCGAGAAGCTCAGCTACGGTCGCAGCTATGTCAGCCTGAGTGACTGCGCTTGTGTTCGCGCGCTCACCCGACGCTGCCGTATCCGGTCCCATGATGGCGATCCAGATGTTCTCGGAACCCTTCTCGTCGACCCCATGCTCTTTCCACTCTTCCGGCCCACTGCCTCGGCCGTGATCGGTGGTGATGATGAAAGTCGTCTGGTCGTGGTATTCGGGCATCGCCTGCATCGTGTCCCATAGCTGTCGTATGAATTCGTCGACCTGATGCGCGCTCTCAAGCACCAAGTCATAGCGGCCGGAATGAGCCCAATTGTCGGTCTCTCCGTAACCGATAAAAAGCAGACGCGGATGAGCAGACTTCACGTAGTCAAGCAACGGCACTTGCAGAAAGGAATCCCAAACGTCCTCATCGTCAAGCCGCGTGGTTGTCCGATATAAATCGTTCAGCAGTTCTTCCCTGGCCGTGAGACTCCTCGTCTTGGGCGGATCCCATCCCGCCTGCATCACGAGCTGGCTGCGGGGTTCATTGAAAATGTTCTTGAAGGTGTCCCAGGTGGCGTACACCGCAACTTGTCCCCTAAATTCGGGGAAATGATTCATCCACTCAAAGACTGTGACATTCGGATTGAGCCCGAATTCGTTGCTGTCGATGCGCGCATCGGGACGTCCGGTCAACATCTCGTTGTATCCCGGATAGGAGAATGCCAGCCCATTCGTGACACGTGCGATGCTGCCCTTGTTCTGGTTGCCGAAGATCTGTCCTTGCCTGGCCACCACGCCCCAGAGAAACGGGAATAGCATTTTCCGGCGCTCCGAAGGATCATCATTCCAAAACTCGCGTCGTAATTGCTCCGGGCTTGCCCATATTCCCCCGTGCTTATCGTTCAGTAAATCCGGATCCGCGCCGGTGAACACCTCTTGCCATCGCAGACCGTCGCTCACGATAAGAACGACATTTCGAGTCTTAAGCTGCGCCCAACCCGATTGGGTTGCACAAACAAAGGATAGGACCGCGACCACAAGAAATTGCAAGTTACTCTTCAATGATCCTCCGCGTCAGAAGCTGTAACACAAGCCGAAGTGCATCACGTATTTGCGGTGCTTCTGATCGAGATTTAGTGTTGCTGCGATTTTCGTTCCTTGACCTTCGCCAGCCAGCACTCGCCATGAACGGGCTTTCCGGCCTCGGTTACATTAAAGTCCTCAGGCAAGATGGGTTTGCCGCAGATGGCACAGTTGAGCGGTAGCGGTGGGTTTGTAGCCATCGGTAATCGCATCCTAACACTGAGAAGCGCCACTACCCATAGCCCTCGCAAAGGAATGCTATACTCCCTTCGCCAAGGACCTTCTTCCCAATGAGACTTCGTGACAGACTGGAACCCCAGAATTACGAGCAAAGATCGCAGCAGATACGCTCGGAACGGAAAATCGAAACGAAGCGGGTGGAACGGTTGTCCGCCATCCTTTCCAAGAAGGCGAGTTCCGCCAAGACCGGATTACCGGATAGGGCCGCTTAGTTCGGGCGATCAAGGCGATTCCGCCGTTCACAACTGACCCTTCTCACATGAGCGCCTGTGGCGCTATTCCGGGATCTTGAAAAAGAACCCAGCCCCCGCACAGAACGGCCTCGTGTGAACTGATCAGTTCAGCTTCTGGTCTGATAAGCTCAGCTACGGGAGTAGCGTTGTGAAACGGCCTTTCAAAGTGGCGCTAGCGGTATTGGGTATCTTGTCGCTCGTGTCGGTCCTATCCTGGAAAACAATCTTCGGAACTACCCCTTCTTTGCGAACGAAAGAAGTGCCCCTGCTTCCCGTCACTCACAAGCACACAGACCCTGCCACCGAGTTTACTGACCGCTTTCCCCTTCAGGTGGCAGTTCTCTGGACCAGTCCAGATACGAGCTCTGAGAATCCTCTGGCACTCGTACACTCGTTGAAGGAAATGGGCATACCTTTCCTGATAACTCGCGACCTCGGACAGGCTCTCAAACATCGGCTCGTCATTCTGTATCCCAGCGTGGATTCGCACACGTTCAACCAGGCTCAGGCGGAACAACTGACGACATTCGTAAGACAGGGTGGATATATCTTCGCTCAGAATGTATTTTGGGGCGGCCTTAAGGACCTTTTTGGTTTCCGGGAATTTGAACCCTCACGCAAGCGTTATCACCTGGCGTTTGAGGGGACGGATCCAGTTATGAAATATCTGAACCGCCCCGAGGAGCGTGAGACCCGCTTGGGAAATGAGAAGCATCCCGAGATAATTTGGACGAATGGATATATCCCCAGCAGTGGTGCCGTCGTGCTGGCGCACTTTGACGATGGCACTGCAGCCCTGCTCACGAACACGGTTGGCACGGGTCGGATTTATCTTCTCGGCATGAGCTTGCTCGACGTTGTGTTGCGCAGTCAGATTAATCGAGATTTCGAGGCCGAGCGTCATTATGTGAACGCGTTCGAGCCGGGCGCTGATGTGTGGTTGTTGATTCTGAGGGCTTGGTACGAAGCCTACGCGAACGATTGGGTGCGGTTGGCGACAATCCCCCGGGGCCAGCGCTCGGTACTGTTGCTCTCTCACGATGTCGATTGGGAAAACTCCTTCGCGCCTGGGCGCGATTTTGCGCGCATTGAAAAGGCAAATCAGGCGAACAGCACCTTTTTTATTCAGACGAAATATGTGGACGATGCCAATAGCAAAGCATTCTTCTTCGAGCCCAACCTCGGGATTCTGCGCGAACTGAGGGCAGGAGGATGGAGTCTGGGTAGCCATTCCATCATTCACTCGCGCGGATTCAACAAGTTCGAACTGGGGTCGGGGCACGAGGCATACGCGACATATCGACCACGCGGACTGGGGTTCGATACGGCCTCAGGGGCCACAGTTTTCGGCGAAGTGCGAGTCAGCAAGGAGTTGCTGGACGGAGAAATCCCAGGTCAGGACACAGTCTTTTTTCGGGCGGGGCATTTGCGGGTACCAGTTTCGCTCCCCGAGGCCCTGGAACGGTCCGGCTATCAGTTCGACTCATCTTTCACTGCTGACGACGTTCTCAGCAATTTCCCCTACGCTCTGCCTTTGGGTTTGGGCTTCGATGAGGACAGCCAGATTTATGAATTCCCGGTGACGATTGAAGACGAGGAATCCCCTGGTTTCGCCAAGCGAGTGCCGGAGGCTTTGGAAGTGATTCTGGCGAATGCGGAAAACGGAGCGGTGAGCGTGCTATTGGTTCACTCGAATGAGTCGACACTAAAAGGCGCAGCCGAACAGGAATTGCTTCGCCAGCTTCCGAGCGACATTGGCAAAACTGACATGTTGAGTTTTGCTAAGTTCTGGCGTACGCGTGATCGCCTCAGCTGGAGCGTGACTGCATCCTCGGTAGCCGGCGAAGTCGTTTTGCAGGTCAGCCCAGAAGAATCCGTCGACGGCCTCACGTTTGAATTTCAGCGCCCCATCTCGGCGGTTTCAAACGGTGCAACGCTCTCTCCCGATAACCACCATCTGGTTCTGCCGGAACTTAAGGCAGGGCAGGCTAATTCGTTTCATCTCACCCTCGCTCGTTAACCTAACGGAAATTTAGTCGAGCTTCCATCCTAATGCCTTCCGGACGCACCAGAGCTTTCTTCCCCACCTGGTATTTGCTGAGCGCGTAACTAAGCCTTTTCTAACTTAGTAAGTTACTTGTGTAACTTACTGTGAGACCCCGCTCGGGGTCACAATAACAAGAGGCCGACGACAGCGCATTCCTGCGTCCGGAGTGGGTTCTGCCGGACGTATCTGCTTTTCCGCCGAGTCGTTCCCGCCGGAGCTTTGCAGTGAGACTTATCAAGAAAAAGCTAGCTAACTTGCGGCGCTGCATGATTCGAGCGAGCGCTATCGGCGCACTATTGGTGACAGTTGCATCGCCCTTCGTGGGACAGACTGGCACCGAGTGGCAGCAGCAAGTTCAGGATGAGGTTAAAGCTCAGCACCTCGATGCCGCGCTCACTACCGTTGATCAACGACTGGCGAACGCGCCAGAAGATCTTGAAGCTCACGGTTGGCGTGGAAGGCTGCTGGCATGGAGAGGCCGCTGGGCCGAAGGGGAAGCTGAATACAAGCTTGTCCTGCGGAAAGTCCCGGATGACGTGGATATCTTAAGCGGCCTCGCCGACGTCCTGATCTGGCAGCAGAAGTATGCCGAGGCTCTCCAGGTGCTGAACCACGCAAGAACACTTTCGCCATCTGACCCGGAAATTCTGAGTCGGCAGGCGCGAGTACTGGCCCTGCTGGGCCATAGAAGCGAAGCCCAGTTGGAATATCAGCAGGTCCTAAAGTTCGATCCGGAGAACAAAGAGGCAAGGGCGAGCCTGCTGGAAAGCACTAAACATGAACTCAGGGTGGAAAACGACACCGATTTCTTCAATTTCACCAACAGCGCGGAAACCCAGAGTGTCACCCTGAGCTCTCGCTGGGACGATCGATGGTCGACAGTTTTAGGTGTGAGCACCTACCAGAGATTTGGTCAGGATGCGGTCAAGCTTCAAGCCAGCGGAGCCTTTCACACGGTCACGCACTCGTGGGTCAGCGTAGGCACCGCAGTAGCCAATGCTCAGGGCGTGGTGCCGACAAGTGAAACCTTCTTCGAATTAGGCCACGGATTCCGGCTCGACAGTCGCTGGGTGCAAGGGTTGGAGAGTTCCTACCAGCAACATTGGTTTTGGTATCAAGGCGCGCATGTTCTGACTTTCTCAACAAATCAGATTGTCTATCTGCCGAGAGGTTGGACTTGGGCGCTCGACGTCACCGGCGCCCGGAGCGGATTTATCGGAACGTCTGTCGCCTGGGAGCCTTCGGGCTGGAGCAAGATCGGGTTTCCCTTGTATCGCCGCCTTAGCGGCAACGTTCTCTACGGCGTAGGAAGCGAAAACTTTTCTCAAATCGACCAGATCGGGCAATTCTCCGCCCACACCTACGGTGGTGGACTGCGCTATCAGCTGCGAGACCGGCAGGACGTCCAGGGTTACGTAGCTCGCCAGTTACGAAGCCAGGGACAGACCGACACCACGCTGGGACTAAGCTATGGGATCCGTTTTTAGGGCGATTGAACAATCCGGAACCGCGGGGTTCGTGCTGCGGGCGATCCTGGGATCGCTGCTGGGAATTTTCCTGTTGGTTGGATTCATCGTTCTGCGGCGTTGGTATCGGGCACGTTATTTTCGCCGAATGAACGAACGGACGGTTGCTCTGCGCTCACAGTGGAACGATATAGTCTCGGGAAAGATCCCGCCCAAGGATTGGCGGTTCAACTCGCTTGATTGCGAGATCGTCGAATCCATTCTTCTCGACAACATTGAGATGGCTACCCCGGACGACCTGCGTCCGTTGCTGGACTGCCTTCGCGTAAGCGGATTGCTCGACATGCTGATTTATGAAGCCAGAACCCAGCGCAGTTGGAAGCAGAGAACTGCACTACTTGCTCTGGGCCGAACCCGGGCCCGGGAGGCTATCCCCGCCTTGGCGGCAGCATTAGATTCGCGGCTGGCAGAGACCCGAATTGCCGCCATTCGTGGGCTGGGGCGAACCGCGATCATGGAGGCCGCGATCCCAATTCTGGATCGGATCGTGGACGGCAAGCTCGACGCTCCAGAACGATCGGTCAAAAACTCCCTCGCAAATTGTTGTCGCAGCCATCCCGAAATACTGATCAGCTATCTTGAGCAGACGCAAGGACCACCGCGGGAGCTGTTGGCTCGCGTCCTTGCTGAGTTGGCCTCGCCGGAGTTGGGCGAGGAGCTGCTGGTGCTGGCGGCGGATGCCTTACCGGAAGTACGTGCATCCGCTGCCAGGGCCCTGGGGAATACAAACACCTCCTACACTCTACCCGCGCTCCACAGTCTGGCCACGGATCCTGAATGGTTTGTGCGCTTGCGAGCGGTAGTGGCGCTTTCACAAATTGAGAATGTCGGCAAGATCAGAATTCTGTTGCGATCCCTGTGTGATGTGAACCGCCATGTGCGGCAACGCGCCGCATGGGCGCTGGCCCGCATGGAACCGCAACTGGAGCAGATCCTTGAAGATGTAGTGGCGACCCATGACGAATACGCCCTTCAGACGTTTATCTCCGAGCTTGAACGCTCCGGCGCCATCGAGAAGGTCATCGGGGTGTTGGCCGGATCCGGCGAGTATTCGGTGCAGACCACTCTGCGGGAGATCGTAGAAGGAGCTAGAAAAAGTGTGGAACTGAGCGGGAAAACAGTTGCGGCAGCAGCGGGGACACACTAACCGTGCGCTTCCTCACCATATCGAACGATACTTTATTCATCTACTACCTGCTCACTAACATTATTTATCTCGGCCTCCTGATAGTTGCCATTTCAAGAAATGTTCGACATCATCGCCAGCTTGGTAATTTCAGATTCGAACTCATTAAAGCTTCACCGTTTACGCCGCCGATCACCCTCATCGTTCCGGCACATAATGAAGAACGATCCATCGTGAGCAGTGTGGGAGCCCTGCTCGGGCTCGACTATCCCAGCCTCGAAGTGATTGTGGTGAACGATGGATCGAGCGACGCCACAGTGGAGAGGCTGAAGGAAGCTTATGGTCTTCAGACGGCTCGCATACTCTACATTGCAGATATTGCGACCGCACCGGTTCGCGCGATCTATCGCAGCCCGCTGGAACCGCGCTTGTTCGTTCTCGACAAGAAGGGAGCGGGCTGCAAAGCGGATGCCATCAATGCCGGCATCAATGCCGCCACCAGTCCTTACGTTTGCGTGGTCGACGCCGACTCGATTCTGGAAAGGGAGTCACTTGTCCGGATCATGGTGGGAGTACTCTCTGATCCCGACCGCGTCGTCGCGGTAGGCGGCATTGTGCGGGTCCTAAACGGTTCCAGTGTCGTCGACAATCAGCTCAAGCAAGTGCGTCTTCCCAAGCGACCGATCGAGGTCATGCAGGTCATCGAGTATCTGCGGGCTTTTCTGGTGGGACGCGAGGGTTGGGCGTGTTTCAACATGCTGCCCATCATTTCAGGCGCCTTTGGAATATTTCGAAAAGACCTGGTTAAGCAAGTGGGAGGGTTCCGCACTCATGCGGTTGGAGAAGACCTCGATCTGGTTATCCGAATGCATCGCCGACTGCACGACGAACACATCCCTTATCACATTAACTTCATTCCAGATCCAACTTGCTGGACCGAAGTACCGACTGACTTGAAATCGCTGGCCCGGCAGCGAGCGCGCTGGCACAAGGGTTTGATTGATACGCTCTGGCCTAACCGGGACATGCTGTTTCGCGCTCGCTATGGTCGCGTCGGTTGGTTGGTTCTTCCTTATATGTGGATATTTGAATTCCTGGCCCCGGTCATCGAGCTCGTGGGATACACCACGATCATCCTCGCATTGGTGCTGGGAGTGCTGAGCAAGGCTTTTTTCCTGCAATTCCTGTTATTCGGCTACGCTTTCGCAACCCTGATTTCCATCGGTTCAGTTCTGCTTGAAGAAATGACGGTTCGCCGCTACGGAGACTGGCGCGAGGTCGCCCGTCTGCTTATTTACTGCCTGTTTGAACACTTTCCCTACCGCCAAATGACTATGGTCTGGCGACTGCAAGGCTTGTGGCAATACTTACGCGGCGACCTGCAATGGGGCGCAATGAACCGAGTGGGAATTGCCTCTGACCCAGCGGGCTAATCTTCCAGATCAGGCAGGCAAACAATTTGGTTTTCTCGTCGCCTTGATCTCGGTCAACAACCACAGAGCTCACGGTTTCCAGATACCAAGTCCTCCTCCGCGACCGGGACTAGTTTTCCTATGCGACTTCTTCGTCCAATTCTGGCGAGCCCGCGAGGGACCGGATCAGTTTGCTGACGCTATGCGCGACGCCGAACGACTCCGCTACGGTGGGCGTGTCGAGGAGCCCGAGTCCGCAGGTTGCGGTGATCATCGCACGCTGGGCAAACTTTTGGGGATCACCAGCCAGCGAGGCGGCTTTCAGCCAGCGAATGAATATGCTCGCCGAATCAACAGCATTCACTCCGGGCCGGGTGGGCACGATTCCATACGCAACCGTTCCACCCTGTTGCATAAAGTCCAGGGCATGCCAATCCGCAAAGAACAAGTCGAGTCCTTCATGGGCATCGAACGAGATGATGTCTGGTTGTACGCGGCACATGCGCTCGAAAGGACGCGCGGCGCAACAATGCAACCCGGCATGAGCGCCGCGAGTGCGAGCATCCTGAAGTGTGACCGCTAATGCGTTGAGCCTCTGTTCCTCCGGGATGGCGTTTGTCGCTGGTGCGTCCAGGCACAGGGCTGGCTCATCAACAAATAGCAAGACAGGCAGGCCAGCCGATTTCAGGCGATCAATCTGCCAGCCGATGATCTGCGAGACATGAAAGGCGATGGCCGCGAAAAGTGCTGGATCGGCCAGGAAGGGCCGGTCCTTGTGGAACAAATACGCCGACAACGTGATTGGGCCCTCAATCTGCCCTTTGACGGCGACTGCGGAGCTGAGGAGACCCGACGACAATGCTTCTTCGAACGCGCCAAAGCCGGCCGCGTTTGCCGATGTCAATTCCCCACTACTCTGATGAAGATTTTCGAGAACCGAATCGAGCTGACCTTCTTTCACCTGATAACCGTAGCCTGCATCACGAGGTTCAATCAGGGTTTCGACAATACCGAGGCCCTGGCCGACGATACTCTCGCGTTCTGAGAGTTGAGGCAACTGCGGCCAAAAAGGAACTGCCGGCGAGAATTCGGCGACCGATCGAATTGCCGATGTAATCGACGTGTGAGGCAGGCTGCCAATGCCCGTGACCGCGCCAGCCGCCACAAATGGCATACGGCCGGTTTGAGACTTGATGGCTGTTGTGTGCACTCTTTCAATTCTCCGTTCGGGGGGGGACGTTGCATTTAACGCTATCACGATTACTTCAGTGATCACAGGCCTCAGAGCTCGGATATCCCGCCAGTCGTTATAATAAAGAAGGCGTATTTTGCAGAAATAGCGCAAGGCTAAGGCAGAATCGAAGGCAGCTTAAGGTCATCAAAAGTACATGAAGAAAGTCCACCAGCATCCTCTGGAAAAGATCCTCGAGAGTCGAATCGCCATCATCGATGGAGCGATGGGCACCACCATCCGCACCTACGGCATGACGGAAGCGGATATCCGAGGAGAGCGATTCAGGAGCGCGACGAAGAGCCTTTTGAACAACGGTGATCTGTTCTCTCTGACTAAGCCGGAGATGATTGGCGATATCCATCGCCGGTTTCTTGAGGCAGGGGCGGACATTATCGAGACCAATACCTTCGGTGCCACCAGCATCACCCAGAGCGAATTCTTTGTCGACGATCCGCGGGAGCGTGGCGGCCGCAAGGATCCCGCGTTCTACCAAAATATTGTCGACGATTCGTTTCTCGGAAGCCTGGCATGGGACATCAATGAACAATCGGCGCGGCAGTGCCGGGAATGGGCCGATCGTATTGGAACTGCAACCTCGCGTCAACGATTCGTGGCGGGAGCGATTGGGCCGTTGACCGTCTCTCTCTCGAATTCTCCAGATGCCGACGACCCGGGCTTTCGGGTAGTTACTTTCGATCAGGTCAAAGCCTCCTACACGCAGCAGGTGCGCGCTCTCATCGCTGGTGGCTCCGACTTGCTTCTGGTCGAGACAATCTTCGACTCACTGAACGCCAAGGCCGCACTCGTTGCCATTCGTGAGGTGTTCGATGAGAACGGCAAGGAACTGCCGGTGATGATCTCGGCGGCGGTGGGACGTGGCGGAGAGACGATGATATCGGCGCAGACGACTGAGGCGTTCTGGAACGCGGTGCGGCACGTAAAACCGTTGTCGGTGGGCCTCAACTGCTCTCTCGGTCCCGATCTGATGTATCCGTTTCTGGAAGAGCTCTCGGAAAAGGCGGACGTTGCCATCTCGTGCTATCCGAATGCCGGGTTGCCAAATCCTCTGTCGGAAACCGGCTTCGATCTGGGGCCGCCGGACATGGCCCGCTATCTGGGTGACTTTGCACGGGGTGGGTTGATCAACATCGCCGGCGGCTGCTGCGGAAATACGCCTGAGCACATCGCGGCGATCGCCAAAGCACTCGAAGGCAAGCCTCCGCGAAAGTGGGGCCCGGCACGCTCTGAAGAATTCTACGCCGGCCAGATCGAGAGCCCCGCGTGAGCGAATCAGACAGCGCAAGCGCTCCCCAGCACGCGAAGGCGAAGCCTCTCCGCCTCTCGGGATCGCAGCCCTTCACGCAGCAGGCTGGCGTCTTCATCATGATCGGGGAACGGACCAATGTCGCCGGTTCGCCGAAGTTCGCCAGACTGATCAAGGAAGGCAAATATGAAGAAGCGGTAAGCGTAGCCCGGCAGCAGGTCGAGAACGGTGCGAATGTCCTCGACATCTGCATGGACGAAGGCATGATCGACGGCGTCACGGCCATGACACGCTTCCTGCAATTGCTAGGGAGTGAGCCGGAAGTTGCCAAGGTGCCTTTTATGGTGGACTCCTCGAAATGGGAGGTCATCGAGGCGGGCCTGAAGTGCTTGCAGGGCAAAGGCATCGTCAATTCGATTTCGCTGAAAGAAGGCGAGGAGAGATTTCGCAAAAATGCAGCTGCGGTTTTGAAATACGGCGCAGCCGTAGTCGTGATGGCATTCGACGAACAAGGGCAGGCCGCGACTTACGAAGCCAAAATCCGTATTTGCGAGCGCGCTTACCGCATTCTCGTTGATGAGGTCGGGTTTCCACCTGAAGACATTATCTTCGATCCGAACATCCTCACCGTCGCTACTGGCATGGAGGAACACAACAACTACGCCGTGGACTACATCAACGCCACGCGTTGGATCAAGGCCAACCTGCCGCACGCGAAAGTGAGCGGCGGTGTTTCGAACATCTCATTTAGTTTCCGCGGCAATAATAAGGTCCGCGAAGCGATTCACTCCGCGTTTCTCTATCACGCCATAGCGGCGGGCATGGACATGGGCATCGTGAATGCCGGCATGCTCGAGGTGTACGAAGAGATTGAGCCGGAGCTCAAGGAGTTAGTCGAGGACGTGCTGTTGAACCGGCGTCCTGACGCAACCGAGCGGCTGGTTGAGTATGGCGAAACGCTAAAAAACGTTGGCGCAGCAGTCAGCGAAAAGAAGGCCGAAGAATGGCGTAACGGCACGGTCGAGGAGCGGCTTTCTCACGCGCTGGTCAAGGGCATCGACACATACATCGAAGCTGACGCAGAGGAAGCCCGGGTAAAGCTCGGCCGTCCTCTGCTAGTCATCGAAGGCCCGCTCATGGCTGGTATGAGTGTGGTGGGCGATCTATTCGGCGCCGGCAAGATGTTTTTGCCCCAGGTCGTCAAGTCCGCACGTGTGATGAAGAAGGCCGTGGCTCACCTGACGCCGTTCATGGAAGCCGAGAAGGAAGCTAGAGCTGCAGCGGGGGAAGTGGTCAAGGCGCAGGGAAAAATCGTACTGGCGACGGTCAAGGGAGATGTTCACGATATTGGCAAGAACATCGTCGGGGTTGTCCTTGCCTGCAATAACTACGAGGTGATCGACATGGGCGTGATGGTCCCGTGCGAAAAGATCCTCGAACGCGCCAAGGCGGAGAAGGCGGACATGATCGGACTCAGTGGGCTGATCACTCCGTCTCTCGACGAGATGGTGCATGTGGCCCGGGAGATGGAGCGTCAAGGCTTTAAGCTGCCATTGCTCATTGGCGGTGCAACCACGAGTCGAGCACACACCGCCGTTAAAATCGCGCCGCACTACAGTGAGCCGGTGGTCCACATCCTCGACGCTAGTCGTGCAGTGCCCGTCACCACCAGCCTTCTGAGCGATGCAGGTAAATCTGCTTTTGTGGAGCAGCATCGCGCCGATTACGAGGCATTGCGCAAAGCGCATTCCGCGCCGAAGGTGAGCATTGTCTCGCTTCAGGAGGCCCGGAAAAGACGGACTCCGATTGAATGGCGTGCGGAAGACTTGCCCACTCCTTCATTTACCGGAGTGCGCGTTCTTGACAACTTTCCGCTGGCGACGTTGCGCGAGTTCATTGACTGGAGCCCGTTCTTCCATACCTGGGGACTGAAAGGAATCTATCCTCGGATCCTTGAACACCCGGAGCATGGCGCGCAGGCGCGCCAGGTTCTCAGCGAAGGCAAGGCTCTGCTTGACGTCATCATAGAGAAGAAGCTCATCACAGCGCGGGCAGTATATGGCCTGTTTCCCGCCAGCGCCTTCGGCGACGATATCGAACTGTACACGGACGACTCACGCGAAAAGGTGCTTGCGCGATTCCACTTCCTGCGTCAGCAGTCAAATAAGGAGGGCAGCGAGCCGTGCCGGTCTCTCGCCGACTTTGTTGCGCCGCGGGAGACGGGTTTGCACGATCATATCGGCGCCTTCGCCGTAACCAGCGGGATCGGCTTAAAGGAACTGTGCGACTCGTACAGAGCCAAGAACGACGACTACAACGCGATCATGGCTGAGGCTATTGCCGATCGTCTGGCCGAGGCCTTCGCCGAATGCCTTCACAAGCGCGTGCGCGATGAATGGGGTTACGGTTGTGCGGAAGGCTTGAGCCACGCGGATCTTATTCAAGAGAAATATCGCGGCATAAGGCCAGCTGCGGGTTATCCGGCGTGCCCGGATCACACGGAAAAGGGCCCACTTTGGCGCTTGCTCGATGTGCAGGCGAATACAGGGATGCTGATCACCGAGTCGTTTGCGATGTGGCCGGGATCAAGCGTTAGCGGACTTTACTTTGCCCATCCCGAATCGCGATATTTCAGCCTCGGCAAAATTGACCGCGACCAAGTCGCCGACTACAGCAAACGCAAGGGAATGAGCGTGAGCGAAGTCGAGCGATGGCTCGGGCAAAACCTGAACTACGACCCTGCAGAATAGCATCCTATAATCGAGCATGATCTCTTCGGTTGCCGCTTCCGACACAACGCCTAAAGCATATTTAGGAGTTCTGCTGCGCCGGTGGCGCCTTGTTCGACGCATTAGCCAATTGACCCTGGCGCTCGATGCCAATATCTCGACACGTCACTTGAGCTGTCTTGAGACAGGCCGAGCACAGCCAAGCCGCGAGATGTTGCTGCGTCTGGCTGAGGCGCTGGAGATTCCTCTACGCGAGCGGAACACACTGCTGCTGGCGGCCGGTTACGCGCCGCTCTATCGCCAGGCCAGCCTTGACGCACCGGAAATGGAGGCAGCGCGACAAGCCGTGGACCTTCTCCTGCGGCAACATGAGCCGTATCCCGTAATTGTAGTTGACCGATATTGGAACACGTTGAAGATGAATTCCGGAACAAAGCAATTCCTGGGACGATTCCCAATCTGCGATTCCATCAAGCCACACAATGGAGTCCGGTTTGTATTTCATCCGAAGGCGCTTAGGCCGTTCATCGAAAATTGGGAGAGTGTCGCAGCACGCATCATTCAGCGGGTGCATCGTGAGGCTGCCGCTAACCCGTCGGACAAGGTGATGAAGTCTTTCCTTGAGGAGTTGCTCAGTTATCCCGGCGTGCCCAGCCGTTGGCGCGTTCTGGATCTTGACGATTCCCCTCCGCCATTTTTGACCATCAACTACAGATGGAACAACTCCACGCTGCGGTTATTTGGAACTGTAACAACCTTCGGAACGGCGCAGGATGTTGCCCTGCAGGAAATGCGCATCGAAACCTTTTTTCCCGCCGATGAAGCCACGCGCGCCGCGCTAATTGCCGCCCGATAATCCCGAAGTATTTAACGACGGAACCATCTGACTCCCCACGTTGTCCCATGACCTCGGAGGTCATGGACAGCCTTTTTCCCTTCTCAGATACTGCGGGTGTAGCAAATGATCGTCGAGGAGGCAACAAAATGAAAAAGAGCGTTTTCAGCCGGTGGTTCGCAGTATTGGTGTCGTTCTCGGCTTTAGTGTGGTGGGCAAGCGTTAGCCTCAGGGCAGCGGCGCCAATGGGCAAGGGCGAGAGTGTCTCTGCCGGTGATCCGGCTGATATCGAGACTGTAACGAAAGTCGAGCGCGATATGGGGGATGCAATGGTGGCCGTCGATATCGACAAGCTGAGTCAGATCTACGCTGACGATTGGGCATCCGTCTCTGGAGGCAAGATTATGACTAAGGTGGGCGTTCTGGACTATATTAAGTCCGGCAAAAACAAACTCGTGTCGTATGAATTTGGGCCTATGGACGTGCAGGTAGTAGGCGATGTTGCGGTGGCCCAGGGCAGGGTCAGCGAAAAGAGGATCCGGGACGGAAAAGACGTTGCCGGTGAGGGTGTTTACATGGATCTCCTAAAGAAGCGCGCAGGCAAATGGGAGGTCGTGCGCAGCGCAGGCGCGATGAAATCGGGGAATTAGAAGGGCGGACCATACTTTTCCCCGGGTCCCGGGCCTAGGATATATCGGCAAAAGTCGGCGCGGTGATGGTCCTTGCGCGAAGCGCGAGTGATAGTTTTGCGATCCAACGGAATCGGCGAAAGATGAGTTTCTAAAGACATCCAAAGGAGAACCCCAATTGAACTGTTTAAGGCCCTTCCGCTTAATCGCAGTCCTTGGTCTTATTCTTTCCACGATTGTATCTGCCTCCGCGCAGCAGGCTCCGGATGATGCTACTCGCCGGCTGGCCCTCGACATTTACAAGCAGTTGATCGAGACCAATACGACCGATTCAGTGGGAAGCGTGACGGCGGCTTCTGAGGCGATGGCGAAACGGTTTCGCGATGCCGGGTTCCCGGAAAGCGACATCTCTGTTCTCGGTCCAAATGACCGGAAGAAAAACATCGTCGTGCGCCTGCACGGATCAGGTAAGCACAAACCGTTGCTGCTCATTGGCCATCTCGATGTCGTCGAGGCAAGACGCGAAGACTGGACGACCGACCCCTTTAAGTTGGTCGAGAAGGATAGCTACTTTTACGGGCGGGGCACGACCGACATGAAAGATGGCGATGCCATCATGAGCTCTACGCTGATTCGGATGAAAAAGGAAGGCTACGTGCCGAGTCGGGACATCATCCTGGCAATGACCGCGGACGAAGAAGGCGGTACTTCGAATGGAGTGGATTGGTTGCTCAGCAATCACCGCGATTTGATCGATGCAGAATTCGTTCTGAACCACGATGGCGGGGGAGTATGTCTCGTTCACTGCCAGGCTCCCTTTATGGCAGTGGATGCGGCGGAGAAAGTGTATGCAGATTTTGTGCTGACGGCAACGAACCCCGGCGGGCACAGTTCGCTGCCCGTGCCAGACAATGCGATCTATGAACTGGCAGCGGCGTTGATGCGGATATCGCAGTTCCAGTTTCCGTTCGAACTGAATAACACCACTCGGGCATATTACGAACAACGGGCAAAGTCAGAAAAGGGGCAGCGCGCTGCGGATATTCAGGCCATCCTGAAAACTCCTGCCGATCTCGAAGCCGTGGCTCGTCTGTCGAAGGATCCGATTGACAACTCGACGCTACACACTACGTGCGTGGCAACACGTTTGAACGGAGGTCACGCGAACAATGCGTTGCCGCAGACGGCGCAGGCGAACGTGAATTGCCGAGTTCTGCCGGGGCACTCGCTGGAAGAAATCCGGCTCGACCTTGGAAAGGTGGTGGCTGATCCGAAGATTAAAGTGCAGTTCCGCGACACCAGCGACGCCCTTGTGGATCATGCTCCGGACCGGCGTGGCTTCGCGCCGCCACCGCCGCGAAAAGAAATTTTTGACCCGCTCAACCAGGTAGTCGGCGAGATGTGGCCGGGAGCGCCTGTAATAATCGACATGTCCACTGGTGCTTCCGATGGCAAGTATACGAATGCAGCGGGCATGCCAACCTATGTAGTTTCCGGCGTAGGGTTCGACTGGGATGATATCCGAGCACACGGGAAGGATGAGCGGGAGCGGGTGGATTGGTTTCTTGGAGGAGTGGATTTCTATTATCGGTTCTTGAAGCGAGTAACAGCGGAATAGATCGCGGGCGGAGGTTGCCGACATTGATGAAGCGGTTACAGCTCGATTTCTTATATCGCGATTCGCGACGAGTTCGATCTGGAAGAAAGAGAAAGAATGGACCGTAGGACATTTGTCCGAGCCAGTGTGGGTATGGTGGCAATGAGCGCCTTAGGGGCCGACTCGCCGCATGACAATTCGGTATCGGGACTGCCTTTGGTATCTATTGATGAATCGGCTCGGCTTGGCGAGAAACTTGGAATCGAGGGTTGGTTTGCAACGTCGAACGTGGGTCGCGGCCTGCTCAACAGTCAATCGGCTGCGGCCGGTTTCTATGGGCTGCTCAACGCTTTGGTGTTTCACAATAAAGTCGCGGCGCGCACCCGCGAACTCATGATTCTCCGGATTGGCTGGCGCACAGGCTCCGAGTATGTGTTTTGCCACCACGTAAGCTATTCACGCGAGCTTAGGATACCCGACGAGGACATCCTGGGCGTACGCGATCCACAGCGATGCCATGCGTACAGCGAGACCGATCGTACCGTGCTCCACATCGCTGACGAGTTGCACGAACGCGCTGAAGTCACCCGCACGACGTGGGCGGCGTTGGAAAAAGCGTTTACAAGCGAAGAGTTGGCAGAGCTCTTGCTGATCGGTGGCTTCTGGAGGATGGCGTCCGGTTTCCTCAAGAGCGCAAAGATCCCGCTTGAAGCAGACGTGCCAAGTTGGCCCGAGGGCAGGAAACCGGAGAGCTCAACGCGGGAGTATCCTTTTTGATTTAAAATTGGGGCGGCGCTTTCCGATCTGATTGCCGTCCGTCATCTGGCGGAATATCTCGAAACCCAGGTTCGTGCGCGGAAAGCGAAGGCCGGACCCGACAAGTCATGAGTGCACAGGAAATTCGCCCGGAATCGGACTTCAGGAAACGCACAAAGACGAACGACGTCGCAATCGCGCGCTTGATTGGATTTGAGGCGAAAGACATTGGGGACGGGCGGGCGACGGTCGTCTTGACAGCCGGACCCCAGCATGCAAATCCCATGGGAACGCTGCATGGTGGAGTTCTTTGCGATATTGCTGATGCCGCGATGGGCATTGCGTTTGCAAGTACTCTCGCCCCGGATGAATCCTTTACCACGGTGGAATTGAAAATCAATTTCTTTCGCCCGGTGTGGCAGGCACAACTCAAAGCGGAAGGAACGGTCGTACGGCGGGGCCAGACCATCGGCTACGTGGAGTGCAGCATAACAGACGAGCAGAACCGGCTGGTCGCGAAAGCGGCTTCCACTTGTATGGTTCTTCGCGACCAGAAGGCCGCCGGACGGTAGTACTCCTTTTAGGTTGCGGCTTCTTTGATCAGGAAGCTGCACTCGCATCAGCATCCATCGGGTCATCGGAAAAACAAACGAAGAAACGCAGGCAGATTCTGAATGGGATCGAACCCTCGCACTGCTTTATCAAGCATTCAGGTCTGGCGCATCTTGCCTACTGTCCGTCCAAGTCGCGAAAATCATGATCGAGCCTTGCAGGACCCTGGAGATAGGCGTCGAGAAAGCGAAGCAGAAACGGTGTTTGTCTGCCAAGACCGGCAAAAAGCAGGACTGGAACGTTCGGCTTGATCCTCTTCATCTCCGCCCGTACCTCACTGCCAGCGGCATCGGGAAGATCGTAATCCAGAAGAACACCATCTACATCCAAAGTTGCCAGGAGACGCAGAGCCTGGTCGCGATTCGTCGCCGCTGTGACTTCGTAACCGGCTGTTTCCAGCATGTATTTCAGCCGGTCCATGTACTGGGGGTGATTCTCGACGCAAAGAACTCTTACGTGACTCATAAGCAGCTTATGGCGCCCATTCGAATCGGCGCATGTAATGAGAACAGCCGTCAGTTCAGCGATCGCCCGGCGGTGCAATAGTCGCGCGGCTGAGAATCGGAACCTGGAATGAATTGCCTAACATATCGTTGTAAGTGATCGTGTCCTCTCCGACCAGAACCAGGAGTTCACGACCTGCTTCATACCGCACGTTCTCCGTGCCGACGGGCGCTGCATACAACACCCCATAGGCTGTGTTACCGACTCTCACGGAAACCTCGCAGCTGGTGACACGAGTATCAGCATCGGGGGCTTGACGGCATTGCGCCGCGGTGATCGTGCCCACCCGATAATTGGACAAGCTGGCAGTCGTTTGTTCGGAGGCCACGGTTGCCCTATCCGGCAAGGTTGACTGTTTCAAAGTGACGGCTACGTTGTGTGCCAGGTTGTGAGTAGCTCGCGAGTTGTCGCCGGTAAACCCAACATCGCCTTCAACAACATTGTCCAGAACGACGTGGCCTTCCCGTGTGTAAAGCTGAATGCGGGCGTTCAGTTTGGTCACTCCTTTCACCCTGGTCCATCCCCAAAGCTTAAGGAAAATTCCTCCGACTTCTCCCAGCACGCCCGTGTCATCGAGGGCGGCCCGATGAGTCTCGCCACCTGGCGGGTATTCCTGCACTGTTGTCTTCAAAATCAGCAGATCGGGAACTTCCCTCGCGTTGCGGTCAGTGCCAGCGAGCACTTGCTTGAAGCGCCTCGTTTTGGCTAGCTCTCTCAAAAGATTCTTGTGGAAAGCGGATTCGAGAGATGGATCCAGGCTCACGTCGGTCGTATCGACGTTATCAACTCGCAGGCTCCAATGCTGCGGGCCGCTGTTCTTTGCCTCCGTGGGGGACACCGCAAGCGCAAGTGGAACGAACACTACAAGATACAGCGCAGAGAGCATCAGGATCAGAGCCGATATTCCCAGCGTTTGGACGGAACTTCTCGACGCCTGCGCGGCCGGGTTTCCACTCGGTTGAAATGCCACTGCTTCACCTTTTAATTTCGTAGTTCTCGACAGTTGATTCAGGCGGAAGCTTCATTCGCTCTCATGGCCTCCCTGAAATCACGCCGGACTTGTTCTTCGCGTTTTAGGGCCTGATTGAGCTTCTGAACAATCTTCAGCAACTCGTCGGGATCTTTTGCTTCCAGAGCGTCTTTGCACAGCTCTCTCCAGCTCTTGCGCTCTCTTTCAGCCATCGTTGCGGTCATCCCAAAATTAGTCACTCAGCGACGGAATCTTAGTTCTGGTTCAGCTCCTGGCGCTCACAGTGCCGCTTCCGTGCCCAGCCGCTCGTAGGGCTGCAACAATCGAGCCGACAATACAAACACCGATCGTCAAAATCACACCGCTCAAACATAAACCGCCGAACAACTCGAGACTGCTCTTCAACATACGTACGTCCCACCGTCTCTAGTGGCGTTTGCCAGAACTCCGCTAGAGGAAAGCGCCTTTCGCCTGGGCATCAGCGCCAGCCACAGAGGGGACTACCCCCAATCGGATAATGGCATCTGAGCTGCCAAAGTTGCGTCCGTAGGTGATTATTCTGAAATGCTTGAGGGCAGGCGGGTTGCGACGCCTGAGGCCAAAGATTGGCTATGCGGACTGTCAACCGTCCTGGCACAGGTTTGACATGTGGCGAAGGCAGCGACATTTTGTCGAAGCCTTCTGCCGCTTCACTACATCAGATGAAACAAGATCCGCAGCGCCGTCGGGGGCGTTAGCCGTGGGTGGGGTGTTCCTAATCGATCTGACAAGTAAATAAGTCTATGAGCACTTTAGCAGCAACCATCTCAGAGACCTCCACCCAGCGCTATGAGGCGCTGCTCCGCGCGGCCAATGCGATTGGGACATGCGGCGATTGCGACACAGCCGCCGACGTACTTTTAAAGACACTGCTTGAGGTTGTACCCTTCGACTATCTGCAACTGGTGGCGTTTGAGGGCGATACCCAGACAGTCGCATGGCACCTGCTCTACTCAAACGGCAGAAGGCACGATGCGCCTGAGACGAATGTTGTTCTGGAAGATACGCCCATCGCATGCGTACATGAATCTCAGCAGGCTCTCGTAACAACAGACTGGAGGGCGGAAGCGCGGTTTGCCAAGCATGGCGAATTTCTGAACGGATTAGGTATCGCCTCTACTTGTGCCCTTCCGCTCGCGAGGGGCACGCGCCGGCTCGGTGCGCTGAGCTTTGGCAGTACCCACCCGCATAGCTACCCCGAAGAGGAAGTCCGTTTTCTCTGTCTGGTCGCCGACCAGGTCGCGCTGGCCATTGACGCTGCGGTGAACTTCTACTTGTCTCGGCAGGCGCAGGATCGATTGAAGCTCATTCTTGACCTAACCAACCAGGTCGTCTCGAACCTGAATTTTCAGGAACTGCTGCGAACTATCTCGGCGAGTGTTCGCCGGGTCATGCAGTGCGACGCTGCAGCGATCATGTTGCCCGAGCCAGACGGCGCGCACTTGCGGGTGCACGCTCTCGACTTCCCAGATAGCCGTGGCTTCTTTACAAAACAGGCATTGATTCCCCTCGAGGATACGATGCCCGGCGAAACCTTTCGAACCGGCAAGCCCTGGATCCTAAATCGGCTCGATCCGGCTGACGTGTCCCCTGAGATGTACGCCAAGGCAGCAGGGGAGGGCATGCATTCGCTTTGCGACGTGGCTCTCATCAGTCGGGATCGGGTGCTTGGAGTCCTTGCCCTGGCGAGCCGGGAAGAAAACGCTTTTGATCGGGAAGCGACGACCTTTCTGGCCCAAGTTGCACAGCAGGTCGCGATCGGCGTGGAGAACGCGCTGGCCTATGGTGAGATCGCTGATCTCAAAGACAAGCTCGCCCAGGAAAAACTATATCTGGAAGATGAAATCCGCGGCGAGATGGACTTTGAAGGAATCGTGGGGCAGAGTTCGGCTCTCCGCCATGTTTTGAACCTGGTGGAGACTGTGGCTCCCAGCGACTCAACGGTTTTGCTTCTTGGTGAAACCGGCACCGGAAAGGAATTGATCGCGCGAGCGATCCATGAACGCAGCCGGCGTAAGGATCGGACGTTCATAAAGCTCAACTGCGCTGCGATTCCGACTGGACTGCTTGAGAGCGAACTGTTTGGACACGAACGGGGCGCCTTCACCGGCGCGATCGCGCAGAAGGTCGGCCGCCTCGAACTGGCTGACCAAGGCTCCCTCTTTCTGGATGAGGTTGGGGACATCCCCGTCGAGATCCAGCCAAAATTGCTGCGAGCGTTGCAAGAACGTGAGTTTGAAAGGCTGGGTAGCAACCGGACTAAAAAGGTGGACGTTCGGCTTGTGGCGGCCACCAATCGCGACCTCGAAAAAATGATGGAGAATCGCGAGTTCCGGAGCGATTTGTACTATCGTCTGAATGTCTTTCCGATCCGCATCCCACCATTGCGAGAGCGCCCGGAGGATATTCCATTGTTGGTCCGCTACTTCACGCAGAAGTACGGACGCCTCATGAACAAGGAGATCGAATCGATTCCGGCCGCAGCCATGAGGAAGCTCTCGAGTTGGCATTGGCCGGGGAATATTCGCGAGCTGGAGAACTTCATCGAGCGTTCTGTGATTCTTACCCACGGAGTCGCGCTGCAAGCCCCGATCGCTGAACTGAGCAATAACGGCAGGACCACCCCCGTAGCTGGGACGCGCGAAGCGAATGAACGCGATGAGATGGTCCGCATTTTGAAAGCCACCAACGGGCGAGTAGCCGGGCCTGACGGGGCCGCGGCTCGCATGGGCCTCAAGCGCACGACTCTAATCGCTCGCATGAAGAAGCTGGGCGTTGACCCGCGAAAAGTGTCCTGAGGCTTCGGCCTCCGACCGCTATCACAACTCTACATTGTTTGGCTCGCGGCTCGCCAAGTGTCAACTCTGATGTTGACATTCGTTGACATAATGCCCCAACGATTTCGCTTACATCAATAGTTTCAATACCTTGCGGGCGTGCGTCTTTGGCATGCGCGTTGCGCTTACCTACCCATTCTGAGATGCATATGTTCAAGATTTCCACCGTCGACACTCGAACTCAACGCAAACTGGTAGTGGAGGGAAAGCTGAGCGAACCTTGGGTCGATGAGCTTCGCACCACCTGGAGAAATGCGATCCGTGACTTAGAGGGGCGCAAAGTAGTTATAGATCTAAGCAGCCTGACCGTCCTAAGCCGCGAGGGAGAAGATGCGATTTTCGATCTCATGAAGCAAGGTGCAAAGTTTTCCTGCGCGGGCATTCTTACTCGTCACGTGCTGAAGGGACTTGCGAGAAGGTGCCAATGCACACCGTCGCAGGTACTCAAGAAGAAAGAGTGAGACACAAGAAACCTCAGAAAAATACTGGGGCTATGTCGATTTTCACGAAGCTCAAACGACTAATACATGAAAGACGGAGGTTGAACATGCCGGAAGCAAAGCCAATCACGAGCCCCATGCCGTATACGAGCAGCGACGATTTCTGCCGGGTTTTCGACGAGGACATGAGCAGTCTCTACCTGCTCTCGTATCTGCTAACCGCGGATCATGACAAGGCTGAGCAGTGTTTTGTCTCCGGCCTGGAAGATGTGGTAGACGGCAGCCCAGTCTTCAGGGAATGGGCACGTTCCTGGGCTCGTCGGGTCATCATCGTAAATGCCGTCAGAGCAATCAGCCCACAGCCAATGGAAAGTGGTCGTTCGAGTACTGCTTCGGTCAGCGCTAAAGGCAAAATGTCGGTGGGGGATCAAGCCGAGATTGCTGCAGTTCTCGCACTCGAGCCGTTTGAGCGTTTCGTCTACGTTGTGACGGTTCTTGAACGCTTTTCCGATCAAGATTGTTCTATTCTGCTGGGCTGCGCACGGCGGGACGTGGTTGCCGCACGAACTCGCGCCTTCGAGCAAATTGGAGGCGCGATGGCATCCAACCCGGGCAGCCACCGCCTGCCAGCTCAGAAAGACCCCTATCGGATCAGCGCCGCATCTCCCTGCTTGAGCTGCTAGTTGGTCAGCGTTTAGCGATTTCGGACTAAGTCCAGAACCATTGTCGCTGCTCTCTGCTCTGTCCCGGATTCCCGCGTTCGGCTCTACTTTAGGTTCCCACCGCCACGGCGGGCTTTACCTCGGTTGTGGCGGCCACACAGGCCACCCGTCGATACGACTCGAGCCTGTCCGCATGCTCATAGGTATCAGTCACGACGATCACTTCGTTGGCTCCCGTATCTCCGACCAGCTTCTCCAGCCCTCTCTTCACCGTCGCATCCGATCCTACAATCGCTGCTCCCAGCCTGTTCTCCACAGCCGCCCGCTCCCAGTCCTGCCAGAGCAGTTCCATCGAATCCACGGGAGGCAGCAACTCCACGGGCTGGTTTCGGATCAGGCGCAGGAAGCGCTGCTGCGGTGTCGTGAATAACCGCCGAGCTACGGCGTCCGTCTCTGCTGCGATCACCTGCACTGCTACCATGAAGTACGGCTTCCGCAGTACTTCGCTTGGGCGGAATTCCTCGAGGTATAGCTCAGCCGCTGCATATAAGTGCTCAGGAGCAAAGTGAGCCGCGAATGCGAACGGCAAACCCTTTATCGCAGCCAGTCGAGCACTAAAGTCGCTCGATCCCAGCAGCGTGATCGGCACATTGCTTCCCTGGCCGGGAATTGCTCTGACTACCTGTCCTGGTCGCTCCGGCCCTAGGTATGCACGCAGTTCATCGAACAGCGCCGGGAAGTCGTCACCGCTCTGCCTCAAGTCCCTTCGCAGTGCCCGCATGGTTTGCGGGTCGCCGCCGGGAGCGCGTCCGAGACCCAGATCGATTCGCCCCGGATACAGCGCCTCCAGCGTCCCAAATTGTTCCGCCACCACCAGCGGTGCATGGTTTGGCAGCATCACTCCACCACTGCCCACGCGAATCGTCTTGGTCGCTGCCGCCACATGCCCTATCAGGACGGGCGTTGCTGAGCAAGCCAATCCCGGAATCGAGTGATGCTCCGCCAGCCAGTACCGCTTGTATCCCCACTGCTCCACGTGCTGCGCCAGGTCTACCGATCGTGCGATTGCGGCGCCCGCAGGCTCGCCGGCTCGCATCCCCACAAGATCAAGTACCGAAACAGCTAACTCGTTGCGCATGAATATTTAGATGAATCAGCCGGGAAAGCGATGCGGCCCTCACATTGAAACCCCCGTCGAATAGCTTCCGGTAGGCCGACGATCTGGGAGGTAACATTTGCAAAGGCGGTTGTTCCTGACAATCGAGAGAGGGCTAATTCAGTGCTCTAAACGGGATTAGCTGTCGCGGCTGCCATGTAAGACTGACAAAGCAGCACGAGCTGCTCTCGGGATTTGCGGACTGTGGAAGGTGACGGCCCGGCTTCGAGCAGGGAACGCATCGCTCCCGCCATCGCTGCGAGCATTATGTCGATGGCGAATTTGTCGGGTGGCGACTTGGCATCTGGCGCTGTCTGGAGCATCACCTCAGCGGCTTTCCGCGACCGCTGACTGATCCGTTTGATCAACGCGGGCCCACCCACGTCAGCCGAGACTCGGTAGAGCGCCACGGAGATGGCGGCGCGCTCCATTTTAGCGTCGACGTATGCCTCCACCATCTCTCTAATCATATCGGCCAGCGGCTTATGACAAGCTCTTTCGCAGGCAGCCTCAACCCTTGCCGCTACGTTCTTCATATGATGTTCGAGCACTGCAAAGAGCAATGCCTGCTTGTTGGGGTAGTATTGATACAAGGTTCCCACCGAGACGCCGGCGCGCTCGGCGACTCGTGTGGTGGTCAATCGCTCTGCCCCGTGGCTGAGCAAAACCTGAATAGTCGCCTCCGAAATCGCCTCAACCGTTACCGCCGACCTGGCTTGAATGGGCGTCTTTCTTGGTTCAAATGCGACGAGCGCATCGGCTGGCATATGCGAACTCCAAACCTGAAGAATCCTTCATCTAATGATTGTAGCAAGGAGAAACCAATGATCGAACAAACTGATCTCGCTGGCAGTTTCAGTCTACCCGGCACATCGGTAGTGGTAAGCAGAATGGGTTACGGCGCCATGCAACTTGCCGGCCGCGATGGCGACAAGTTGGTATGGGGACCTCCACGAGATGTCGATGGAGCCATTGCTGTTCTGCGGGAGGCCATCGCGAACGGCGTGAATCATATCGACACCGCCGATTTTTATGGTCCGCACGTCACGAACCAGATCATAAGAAAAGCGCTGTCCCCCTATCCCGACGATCTGGTGATCGTCACGAAAGTTAGCGCACGCCGCGGCGACGATGGATCCTGGATTCCGGCTTTCTCGCGCGAGGAGCTGACTGCACAGATTCACCACAATCTCCGCAATCTGGGTCTGGATGCGCTCGACGTGGTCAACCTGCGCAGCATGTTTAACGTCCATGGACCTGCGGAAGGTTCAATTGAGGCGCCATTCACAGTCCTGGCCGAGCTCCAGCAAGAAGGATTGATACGTCATATTGGGCTGAGCAACGTCACGGCTGCGCAGATTGCGGAAGCCCGACGCATCGCTCCGGTCGTCTGTGTGCAGAACCTGTACAACCTCGCGCAACGAACCGACGATACCTTGATCGACGATCTTGCCCGTGATGGCATCGCATACGTGCCCTTTTTTCCCCTCGGCGGGTTCACGCCACTGCAGTCGGGTACGTTGTCGGAGGTGGCTGCGCTCCTTAGTGCGACGCCGATGCAGGTTGCACTTGCGTGGCTCCTCCAGCGCTCGCCGAACATCCTGGTGATTCCGGGAACATCTTCTCTCAAACATCTTCGCGAAAATCTCAAGGCGACGACGCTGCAGATTACCCCAGACGTAGTGGCCAAACTCGATTCAATCGGTCGAGCTTCCGGACATTGATGAAGGTCTTTGTGACGGGAGCTACAGGCTTTCTGTTCACGTAGACAGCATTTGTTCGCTCGCGAAATGGAGTGCAAACCTGAGTGACGCCCGTGTATCATGATGCCTCATTGCGAACCTGCAAAGAATTCCGAACGCAGGATCAGCGCGTTTGTTCGCGAAAATGAGAGGGCTCATTCATGGATCTGCGTGGACGGCAGTGTACGGTTTTCCTGGGGCTTTGGTGGGCCGCGCTGTGCATATTGAGCGCGGCAATTCTTTTCAATGTCACTGCAGTTTCTGCGAGCGCACAATCTGCGACGAGCCCCAGTTCATCCTCGAGTGATGAGGGATACACGAAACAGATTCGTGAATACACAACCGAGTCGTTCTTCAGCACGAATCTAGTCGACCACCTTCCTGCCTCATCGACTGTTCCCACGCCGGAGAAGATTCTTGGCCACATCGTCGGCGCCCCGGATGTCCTCACATATTCGAAAGATATTTACCGCTACTACGATGAGCTCGCGAAAGCCTCGCCAAGAGTGAAGGTCTTTCGTGTTGGCAAATCCGAAGAGGGCCGCGAATTCCTGCTGGTCGCCGTGAGCGACGAGGCCAACATCGCCCAACTTGATCATCTTAAAGAGGTAACGGCGAAACTCGCCGATCCGCGCAAAATCACCGATGCGGAGGCGCAACAGCTCATCTCGACAGGCAAGCCGTTTTACTGGGCCTCGGGATCGATTCACTCGCCGGAGTCTGGCTCGCCCGAAATGCTGATGGAACTGGCTTACCGGCTGGCGGTGGAAGACACACCGATGATTCAGAACATTCGCAAGAATGCGGTGTTTCTGATCACGCCCATTGTCGAGGTTGATGGCCACGATCGCATGGTCGATTGGGCGAACTATCGCAAGGCATATCCTGACAAGCCGCAGCCTGACCTGGTTTATTGGGGGCATTACGTGCAGCACGACAACAATCGTGATTCGCTCGCAATGGGACTCAAGCTGTCGCAGGTCATGATGAAGAATTTCCTCGATTGGCATCCGCAAGTACTGCATGATCTGCACGAGTCCATTCCTTATTTGTATATTTCCACCGGAACCGGTCCCTACAATGCGTGGCTCGACCCGATTGTGGAGAGCGAGTGGCAGAAGATGGCTTACAACGAGATCGAGCAGCTCACCGCGAAAGGCGTGGTTGGCGTGTGGACGCACGGCTTCTATGACGGATGGGCGCCGAATTACATGTTTTATGTAGCGAACGGACATAACTCGATCGGACGCTTCTATGAAACGTTTGGCAATTTGTATCCGCAGACAGAAGAGCGCACGCTGAAGCCAGCGGCTACCTCGCGGGAATGGTACCGGCCGAATCCACCGCTGCCGAAGGTGAAGTGGTCGCTGCGTAACAACATCAATATGCAGCAGAGCGGATTGATTCTTGCGCTCGACTACATGGCGCAACATCCGCAGGATTTTCTCGGCAATTTCTATCTCAAGAGCAAACGCTCGGTCGCGAAAGCGACGACCGAGGGCCCGGCGGCCTGGGCAATTCTGAACGACGGTCGCCGTCCAGCGCTAGCCGCGCAGCTCGCCAATCTGCTGCAGCGGCAGGGCGCGGAAGTACAAAAGCTTGATCACGAGTTTGAAGTGAAGCCAGCGGCCCCGGCGAAGGAAAGCGGATCGAACAGCGAAGCGAAAACTGAAGGCAAAGCTGCTGAGAAATCAACAACTGCTGCTGCGAGTAAAGATGCAAGCGGAGACGCATCGGCGAAGAATGCCGCGACAAAAACGGACGACGCTTCTTCGAAAAAAGAAGAAGCGAAGCCTGTGAAGATTCCGGCAGGCAGTTACATCATCCGCATGGATCAGCCTTACAGCCGCATGGTCGATATGCTCCTCGACACGCAATACTATTCGACCTCCGACCCACGCCCATACGACGACACGGGATGGACGCTAGGCCCGCTGCGTAATGTCAAGACTCTGCGCGTCACGGATGAAGCCGTTCTGAAAGCGCCAATGACGCTCGTCGATGACCCCGCGCGCGACAACGGCGGCGTCGCGGCTCCACATGTTGTAAAAGGCAAAACTGTCGCGGCGACGTGCTACATCATTGATGCCAATGCCGAGCCGAATCTCGCGGCGCTGCGCTACCGGCTGAAAGACACGAAGCTTTTTGTGGCTGAAGATTCATTCGACGCAGGAGATGGAAAATTCAGCCCTGGCTCTTTCATTATCCCCGTGGCCGGCAACTCATCCGATGTCGAGTCACAATTGCAATCGGCTGCGCATGATCTTGGCATTAAGGTCGCGGGCGTTGCCGAAGAGCCAAAAGTCGCACGCCACGAGCTCAAAGTTCCACGAATCGCAGTCCTGCACACATGGACCAGCACGCAAAATGAAGGGTGGTTTCGCCTGGGCCTTGAAGAAACGGGCGTGCCGTATGCCTACATTTCCGATACGGTGGTGCGCACCACGCCGAACCTGCGCGACAAGTATGACGTGATTCTTTTTCCGCCGACTTTCTCGGATCTGCGTGAACTTCTCGCTGGTTTTCCCAAACGTATTTTGCCCGACGGCACCGATGCGGGGCCGATTCCTTGGCAAAAATCCGACGTAACGCCGAATTGGGGAGGAATCGACGAATCACCCGACATTCGCGGCGGCCTGGGGTTTGAAGGCGTTGCGAACCTTAAACGATTTGTCGAGGACGGCGGATTGTTCGTTCCGGTTGGATCCAGCACTCATTTGCCGGTAGATCTCGGCTTGGCCGATTCCGTGACCATCACACAAACAAAATCGCTGCAGGTGAGGGGAGCGATCGTTCGCGCGAATGTCGAAGATGCCAAGAGCCCGATCACTTACGGCTATGATGATTCGCTCGGCGTTTATTTCAATCAGGCTCCGGTCTTCAAAGTATCCTTATCCGGCGACAGCGGAGTCGAAGAGACTACGCGGCCAAGCGGCCGCGGTTCGACCACCGATCCTGACATTCCGCAGGGCCGCGCGTGGACTGCGCCAGAAAAAGAAGCGGAGCGCAAACCCGCGGAAAAAGAGCTATATGTCGATCCGCAAAATCGCGTGTTCTACAGCAGCGAGCTACCGCCAGCGTCACTTTATCCGCGGGTCGTATTGCGATTCGCGGATGAGAAGAATTTGTGGATCAGCGGCATGCTGGCGGGAGCATCCGAACTGGCCGGCGCCCCCACCGTCATCGATGTTCCGCTAGGCCGCGGACATATCGTGCTCTTCGCCAATAACCCGATGTGGCGGCAGGAAACGCAGGGCAGTTTCATGCTCTTGCTCAATGCCGCGCTCAATTTCGATCATCTCGATGCGGGACGCAAAACACCTCCGGCGACGAATGCTAAGCCGTAACTGCCGAGAATTGCCGGTCCACCGCCGCCTGCAACAAACGTTGAATCAGGTATCACGCGTGGCGTATCTTTAGGTGGCGCCTCTAAGGTGGCGTGCAGTCGGCAGTACGAACGACACATGCCCGTTGACGCCAACAAAGATTCGCAATCCTCGCCAGGTCGCAAGCCCGCCGCGGCGCGCCCAGACGGCAAGCCGGCCAGCGATACGCAGCCGAACCTGGTTCGGGCGCTTGGCCCGGCCGCGGCCTCATCCATAGTTCTAGGTACGATGATTGGGACGGGAATATTCCTGGCGCCCAGCGAAGTGGCTGCGAAGGCGGGGAGCGCTGGACTCGCGCTTTCGGCTTGGGTAGTGGGTGGCATTCTTTCTCTGCTTGGCGCTCTCTGCTATGCCGAACTGGGCAGCTCCATTCCGAAGGCTGGCGGCGAATACGCTTATTTACGGCAGGGTTTCGGAGATGTCTGGGGGTATCTGTTTGGATGGACACACTCCATGGTCGCTCGCCCCGCCTCCGTGGCTGCCATAGCGGCGGGATGCCTCCGCTTCTTTAGTTTTTTGTGGCCCGAGCTGCGCGAGTCCATGCTTCCCGGCCGTCTGTCCGGCGGGATGCTGAATGGGCACGTCGAAGCGCTCATACCAACCTGGGGACAGGCTGCAGCAATTGTTGCAATCTCCGCAATCACTTTCATCAATTATTTGGGGGTGCGGCAGGCGGGGCGTTTGCAATTAGCTCTCACGGCGATCAAGATCTTATCCGTGTTCTTGATCATCGCAGCTGGCCTGGCTGCGATTGCGAAACACGCTCAGCCGCTCAAACTAGCCAGCACGTTCTCTTTCCAGGGCGGCACCTTCATAGGCTTCTGGACTGCCGTGGCCGCGACGGCGTGGGCCTACGATGGATGGAATGATTTAAATCTCGTCGGTTCGGAAGTGCGCGAACCGGAACGGAATTTTCAACGTGTCATTGTAAGAGGCGTCCTCTTCGTGATCGTAATATTCCTGTTGTTTAACGCTGTGTGCCTGTATGGGCTCCCGATCAAGACACTTAGTCTGTCGCAGAATCCCGCAGCCGACGTGTTTGCCGGCTTTGCAGGACGAACCGCGGCTCTGTGGGTTTCCCTGATTCTGGCGATTTCCGCGCTGGGAACGCTCAATTCTTCGATCCTCAGTGGAGCGCGCGTCGACTATGCGATGGCGCGGGATGGTGTCTTCTTCCGCTTCGCTTCCCGCATCCATCCTCGGTTTCGGACTCCCGGAAACGCGCTGCTTTTCCAGTCCGCATTGGCCGCCGTGCTCGCGCTTACGGGAACGTTCGAAGACCTGACATCACTTGTGATGTTCGCCAATTGGATGTTTTACGCATTGGCGGTTCTGGCCATGATGCGCATGCGCCACACCCAACCGATGCTAGAGCGGCCGTACCGGACATGGGGATATCCGGTTACGCCCGTGATTTTTGCGGTGGGAGCTTTCGCGCTTTCCGCAGGATTGTGGATTGCTCGTCCAGTACGGTCGACAATCGGATTGGCGCTTATCGGCGCCGGCCTCTTACCGTATCGCTGGTGGCGCAAGAACTTCGTCCCGTCTATAAGTGCGGACGAATAGTTGGCCATCAGCCTTTTCCGGCAGAGGACACAAATCGATCGGTATTTGGAAAAGGAGAAGCCGGCCTCGCATACCAGCACCGGATTACCGGATCTCCGGTGCTCACCGTCTTGTGCGCCCAGATCAACCCGGCGATGCCGCCTTTCACAACTTTGATCTCCTCCACCGTTTGCCCGAACACATCAACAACCTCACCTACGATTTGACCATCGGCAATGGTATCGCCCACTGATACGTGCAGGCGCAGTAACCCGGCGCGGGTTGCCCGTGTTATGGCGCGGCCGGTAGCGCTGATTTGAGCCCGCGGGATCTTCGGCTGCCCGTCGATCATCTTCAAATAGCGCATCACGTTCCAAATGCCTTCAAGATGCACTCGAACATCCTGCTCATCGAGCGTGCCGTTGCCCCCTGATTCGGCAAGTATAGAAACGACCCCTCGATCCGCTGCACAACGCACGATCGATCCCGCGAATGGCGGAAGACTCGTACCATCGGTCGACAAACAAATGAGCTGCGGAGAGTACAACCGAACCAGAGTTTCGGTTTCCCGGTCGAGTTCGACCTGCCCGGTTAATACGCCTCCTGCGAACTCCCACAACATCTCTCCCAGATCGCCTGCGTGCAAATCAATGTGGTACTGACACTTTGTAATTACATCGTCGAGCAGGGTACGCACCAGAATTTCCGAGATTGATCCATCGCCTCCGGGCGCAACCTTGTTCAGGTTCAGACCGTCAACCGGAGAAACAAATCCGCAACGGCCCGCGAACATGTGCATGCTGACGACGGGAATTACCACAACCGCACCGCACAAGCTCTCTGGCGTCAGTTGACCGATTACTCTCAGCGCCGCATCGATAGGAGCATACTCAGTCGCGTGCACCCCAGCGGTGAGGCATAGCGCGGGCCCCGAACGCTTTCCGTTGATGATTGCCACCGGCATCTGGACCGGGCCGTTCGCCGTTTCACCGGCTTTGATGAAGCCGCATGTCAGACTGCCTGGTTCGGCACTGAGATGCCCAATCTTCACACTCTTGCCTTCCATATTATTGTTGTCCTCTTATCGGGATGCGGACTCCGGTGAAGGTTTAAGCGCATTGCCGAGAGCGGAAGCAGTGCCTCCGCTGGCCAGGATGCGCGTGATCGTCGCTCGCGCCGATGCAGCACCGTGCACGTCGTCGAGCGTTTCACAGAGCGTAGCCAATGTCCTCCAAGCCCACAGATCATGCGGGCGCTTCTCGATCTGTTCTGTGAGAAGCGCCCGTGCCAGGGCCAGCCGATTCGCGCGAATCGCCGCATCGGACAGCATCTGGTGGAAAATGTCGCGCTGGGCATGACTGCCCCCCACCCGATGAATGATGTCCTTCACCGGCAGAAGCAAGTCGGCAGCCCGGTCGTATTCGCCGTTACGATGGGCAATAGCTGCTTTCGCCACGGGCAGGCCGACTTCCCGCATCACTTGCGATTCTGTGCAGGGACGATGCGGGTCACTCGCATACCGGGCGAATGAATTGACTAGGTCTTCAACAGAGGTTGCGGTCTTCGCCCCGGCCGCAATGGCGATCGCATAATGCAGGTCGACAAACACAAAACAATGTTCGCCGCAGTGGCGCCGGGCTCGTTCGGCAAGCTCTTCCCATCGCAAGCCTGCGTCCACTCCTGCTTGCTCAATTCGCCAAAGCAGCGCGCAGGCGTTTGCAATGTCGAGATATTCGTCGCTCTCTTTTGCGCTCACCTTTCGATCGTATAAATCAAGTGCAAGACCATATTCCTCTGCCGCAAGGTGGAGCAACCCACAATGCCACCAAAGATGATTAACGAAAGTTCCGCACTCCTGCCAGTTGTGGCGGGAGGTTTCGATCCAATCCATCCCCTCCCGCACGCGGCCAGTCATCTCCATCACGTGCGTCACAGCGTGCGCCGCCCACAAATCTTTCGGGTTCAACTCCACCGCGTGCCGGCCAAATCGCTCCGCCTCGTCATATTCCCCGGCCTCTTCTAGTCCGTAGGCGTAGCAACCCAGAACGAACCCGTATCCGGGCAGGCCAGGGTCCCAAGCCGGCAGAACCTGCGCAACCGAGTCCCTGATGGCCGTGCTGCGTCCCAAATAAGAGGTCATAAACTGCGCCAGGCGCAGGGCCAGCAGATCGAGGGGAAACTCGGCCAATATTGTTTCCCATGAGTTTACCGCGCCGATGAGATCCCCCTTCCACCACGATTCAAGCGCGGCGATATGAAACTCCTCGCGGGGCATGACTCGCGACCTGCGCGCGATCTCCTTCGCCCGGTCGAGGCTCTGTTGTGCTCTTCTCGCCCCTTCACTCTGGCATGCGTGCATTTGCAGATAGCCGTTGAAACAGTGCGCCAGCACGCATGCGGAGTCGCTTTCAGTCAGCGCCGCAGCCCGCAACAACGTGTCTTTTCTCATGCCGAGGTAAGCGTTTACCGCTTCGTCGAACATGGCCGGTGTCGATGGCAGAGACGCCGTAAGCGCCAGGCCGCGTGAATCAATGTGCAGAGGCATGGCAAGAAAGGGTCATAATCAGAAGATTCACGGATGGATGCAACAAATGTTGCACCTTGTAGATATCGATAACTTTATTCCGCCGCAGCCTGGGCTGTCAACCGTGGCAGATAATGCAAATACGGCCTTGGGATCGCGTATTTTTTCACCCTTCTTCCATGACGTGTCTTGACGCTGGCCTGATTACTGCTAGTATTCACAGTGGCCCGCGCAAGATAAACCAGGCAGGATTTGGAATCTTAATGAAACGGTAGGGCCTCGATCCTCACTAGAAAACCTATGCGAAAGCGCGCTAGCAGTGCACCATCAGATGCTTCCGGGGCAATGATCGAACGGCTTGCGCCGAGCCGGCAGGAGATCGTGCGCCGCATCCTTGCCGAGCCAAGGACGTATGTGCTGCTCAGTTTGAGAACTGCCTCACGTCAATTAAAGATTGATGCGGCTACGCTGCTGCGCACCGTTCAAGCCATGGGTTTCAAGCATTATCACGATTTCCAGCAGTATCTCCATGATCGCTCTATTGCATTTTCGACGGCGATTGACGCTCTAGAGCAAGTTGCCGAGCACGGTAACAGTGCTGAAGCCCTGGTTGCGAAATCCATTGATCGCGATATCGAAAATCTAAGGCAACTGCGCAGCGGCCTCGATCGTGGTCAAGTCGTCGCGCTTGCCAACAAATTGCACACTGCTCGCCGCATCCTTGTCTTTGCCGGCGACTTGTCCCGCAGCCTCGCTAAGTATCTGGACTACAATCTCGGCACGCTCGGCTTGAACACCGTGGCCGCGCTCACTCCCGGCGAAATCGTTCACCGCGTGCGGCACGTCACGAACAAAGACGTCGTCATCGCCATTAGCTACGGCCGTGGATTGCAACAAACCGTCGAAGGGTTAAAGGATGCGCAAGAGAACGGCGCTTTCTGTGTTGCCATCAGCGATACGTTCTTGTCTCCGCTCGCCCGCCTTGCCGATCAGTTCTTCGTGACCTCAACCGAGCATGTGTCCTACGCCGACTCCTATGTGGCGGGCATGGCGCTTCTGAATGCCGTGCTGGTTGCCTGCGCCAACGTCCGCCGCCAGCGCAATGTCTCAGTTCTCAAGAAGGTTGCTCAGGAGCAGCGCACCGGATTTCGCTGGTACAAGGAAAACGCCTAGCTCTCTCCTGTTCTGGTCAATTCCCTGGCTTCGCGGGCAGCGTGTAAACCGGATTCCCTTTGTCGTCCAGAAATTGCAGTGTAGCCACGTCGCCATTGTCAACGGAGAGCACGATGCGCGGTTTCCCCTTGGTGTCGGACAGAGTAACTGTGGCTTCATTCTTCGGTCCGCGCCCCACAAAAATCCTCGGGACACCTGCAACTCCACTGGCCGCAGCCTCTGTGCGTAGGTTCTTCATAGCTGCCGTTTTCTCGGGGCCATCCGGCTGTTTCTCAATCGCCTCCACTTTCTCGGCAAATGGGCCCATCGGAGTCAGCGGGCGCTCCCAGACACGCAATCCGGACGAACGGTCTCCGTTGCTCTGCGCGTAGGCAATGCCCACGGTCTGATCCTGATCGTATTGATCGAACATCAATTCAGAGCTGGCACTGATGTGTCCGTCTTCGGTCTTGCCGCGCCAGCATAGCCCTCCACACTCATCGCCCTCGTCATTAAAGAAGATGAGGCCGGCGCCCCGCTTTCCTTCCCGTGTCTGCATGTAGTGCCCGTGCAAGATCGGCCCAGGCGACCGCTCATTGTTCGAGATGGTCAGCCTCAGCTTTCCGTTCTCGACAATGTTGATGCGCTCCGCATCGATCTCTTCAAACTTCGTTTTGTGGCTTGGCTTCGCCGCCACGAAGATCAAGATGGCAAACAGTAGAGATGAAAGGCCTGCGTAGGCTTTCAGGATGCGAAGTTCTTTTCGGATTGTCATTTTCACCGAGAGATCTCCTTTTCTAAACGCATGCGGCTTTAGAGGATCAGTGTGATTGAGTAGCCGCAGGCCCCGCAGGCGATCCTGCCTGATTTGGCCCCATGTACCGCTCAAACCAGTCCACGGTGCGGCGAAGGGCGTCAATCTGATCTTCTCGCCGCCGCCAGCCGTGGCCCTCCTGCGCATAATAGTGAGCTTCCACTGTGTTCCCTCGAGCGCGCAGTGTGCTTTCAATCTGTTCCGCCTCTTCCTTTGGAACGCGCACGTCATTCTCTCCCTGCAGCAGCAGTAAAGGCGCCTTCTCCGCTGGCAGGTAGGCAAGCACCGAGGTTTTGTCGTACACGCTCGCATCGCTCTGTGGATCACCAAGCAGCCCGCGCACATACTCCTGAAGAAAAGGATCGGCGTGTGCCAGCATGGTTCGCCAGTTTGCAACCCCGTATTGCTCCACTCCCGCAGCCCATACATCCGGGGTTTTGCTTACCGCAATCAACGTCATGAAGCCGCCGTAGGAGGCGCCGGTAATACCGATGCGCTTGCTGTCCACATAGCCCGTCTGCTTCAGAAAATTGGCGGCATAGACTTCATCCTGCAGATCGCCGCCTCCCAGATCCTGATGATTCGCCTTCTGAAACGGCATGCCATATCCAGTTGAGCCACGCACATTTGGAGCAATGCATACGTACCCGCGCGAGGCAAGCGCCGCTGCAGTGGCGTTCCAGCCGTCCAGAAACTGCCCCGTCGGTCCGCCATGCGCAATCACAACCGCCGGGTTGGATCCGTCGCGTTTGAGATTGAACGGTATCCACAAAACCGCGCTGATCACCGTTCCGTCGAAGCTTTTGTAATGCACAATCTCTGAGGGAGGAACGTGCTCCGGATCAAGCGAAGCGATTCCGGAATGCGTCAACTGGGTGGCATGATTCGCAGCCAGATCATACAGCCACAAATCGGAGGGCTGGCGGGAACTTTCATGTAACACCAGCAATTGCTTGCCATCCGGCGAGAAGCCATCCGGATCGGAGTTCAGCGAGTTCAATCCCTCCAGGTCATGCAGCTTCGAGATATGCAAACTTTTTGCATCCACCAGATACACTTCTCGTCGGCTGTCCTGATTCACGCTGAAAGTAAAAACGCGACCATCCGGAGACCAGTCGCCGGGATCGGCGTCCCAATCGCCCGCGGTAATCCACTTTGTCTGCTGCGTATTCAAATCGAACAGACCGATTCGCGAATGCTCCACGCCGTCGTTGGAGCTCATCAATAACTGATCGTCACCCGGAGAGACGGCAGACGCCGCGTACAGGGCCGAGCCTTTATGCGGCGTAAGATTTTCCGCCTTGCCCGTCGCAACTTCAATCCGGTAGAGATCGGAATCCGTAAAACTGTTCTCGCTGCGCACGGCAAAAACATATTTTCCGTCGTGGCTCCAGCAGATGCGATTCCAATAGCGGTTCGGCGACTTCTCTTCAGTAAGCTCCCGCACCTCGTGGGTTTGCCAATCCATCACCGCTACATTGGTCATCGGCGATTTTGAGGACTTGGTATTGAACACGATCCAATGGCCATCTGGCGAGAACCTGGGCGCGGTTTCACGCACGTCTGGGGTATTGGTCAGATTGATGGAGACGCCGCCGCGAGCTGGAATCGCGTAGAGATCGTAGAGTTCGTTGCCGCCTTTGTCTTGCTGGTAAACGATCCACTTGCCGTCAGGCGAAAACGTGGGCGAACCCTGCCATTCATCGGATTGCGACAATTGGATCGGCCAACTCCCTGAGGCGCTGACCTTCCACAGGTTCGTGCGTCCGGAAAGGTTGGTCGTCAGTACGATTTCCTTTCCGTCTGGTGACCACGTGGCGCCGCCGATCGAGCGCGTGTAGTGAAGATCCTCGATCGGGATTGCCACTGCTCCCGCACGGCTCAGCGATTGAGGAGTCTTGGCGTCCGTGGGCTGGAGATGGGTGTTTATCTGTGCAGCCGCTGAGCAACAGGCAATAGCGAGCATGCATGCGAAACTGGCGGGTTTTAACATTTACAGATTCCTTAGAACATCCACTTCAGCGCAAACTGAATCACTCGGGGAGCAACCACGGTTGGGCCGGTAATCTGGCCGAATCCCGCGCCGTCGCACACAGGCTCGCCGGGGGATGCTGCGCCGAGAGTGCAAGACGTATTCGGATCGGCGAACATCGGGTGATTGAAAAGGTTGAAGAACTCCGAACGAAACTCAAGATTGGATCCTTCCGCGGGAAACTTAAATTTGAAGTTCTTGGCGACTCCGAAATCGAAGTCGACTTCGCCAGGGCCCGCGATGTTGCCAATGGGTGCGTTTCCAAAGGCCGACGCCAAACCATCAGACCCTATGACCGGAGGCGCCGTGAAGCAATTTCCATTGAAGTAATTATTGACCTTGTTTTGCACGGAGCCGGGTTCGCCGAGTGCGCATCCCGGCGTGTAATCGGGGCGATCATACGGAATACCGTAGGCATTGCTCGGATTAGCCAGTGTCGCGGTCAGGCGATGACCGTTTTGCACTGTGGTCACACCAGAAATCGACCAACCGCCCAGCGCTTCGCCCGCCAGCGACGCAAGGTTGGCTGGATGCGGAAGATCATAGGAATAACTCAACACAAACCGTTGCGGCCGGATAAATCCCTCCGGTCCAAAATTTGTTTGCCGGGCAGTGAATTGATCGCCGAAAATGCTGCCTCCAAAGCCGCCTCCCACGACCCCTCCTTGCGTATCGGTAAGGTCGCGGGCCCAGGTGTACGAAGCCAGGAAATTAAAACCATGGCTGAAATGCTTGTTCAAGCTCGCTTGCAGGCCGTTGTAGAAGGCTTCGCCCCCGTTTTCATTCAGCAGCAATCCTGCCGGGTTCCAGCCTATGTATGGAACGCGCTGGGGAATGTTCGCCTCTGTGTTCGCACTTAACGGGCTAACCAATGCCGCCTGATTGACATAAACATTTTCGAATAATTTTGTGCCGTGTCCGCCGACATAGCCAATTTCAGCAATCCAGTTGTTCGCCACTTCCGTTTGCACACCCAGGCTGTATCTTTGCCAAACCGAAGGTTGGTAGTTCTGGGCTGGTCCCTGGAAGGTCGCGCTGGTCGTAGGCGAATACGGCGTCCACGAGGGGAAGCTAGGAATTGCTTGCGGTATCGGATTCTGCAGTGTCGCCGCGTAGTTTTGCGTACCTTCGTTCAACACCACCGACGCCCACGGTTGCGCAGTGAGCGACTGGATCAATCCGGTTCCATCCATACGGCTGCGGAAAAGCCCATAGCCTCCGCGCACTACCACATGCTTGCTCGGCGGCATCTGCCACGCAAAGCCTACGCGCGGCTCAACTGTATTTTGCCCCGTCCCTGAGATTCCAAACTCGTTACTTCCCTGGGTTACTCCGGTGGGAGGAGTTCCCGGGTAGTTCGAGGGAACAATGTAACCCGCCAGACTGCCCGCCGCTGGCGGATTGGGATTGATCAGGTTCAGATTTAATCCTGTATTGCGTCCTTGAGCCTCGGAGAAATCACCCAGATGTTCGAAACGCAATCCCACGTTCACTGTCAAGCGAGGAGTCGCTTTGATGTCGTCCTGCACATACGCGTTTCCATCCCAATAACGGAAGTGTCTGCCTAGAATGCCGGGCAGCGCCAGATCCAGGTACTCGTTGCTGTAGGGAGCTCCCGCCGCGGCTGTGCCATTGTTCGCCGCATCCAGTCCCAGCAGGAAATCGGCGAAGCTCAGATAGTCTCCCGCTCCGAAATATTGAAAGTTGGCCTCGTTGGTCTGGTTCTTGGTAAAGCCTCCCCCGAAGCGCAGACTGTGGCGGCCTAGCGTCCACGCCAATGAATCCTCAACCACAAACGTATCCTGCGCAAATGGCGCCGTCTGCCCGTACCCTCCCAAGCCAACGTCCGCAATGGCGATACCAGGCATGCTATTTGCGAAGCTCGGGACTGTTGCTCCAATATCAGACCAGCTAAACAACTCGCCCTGGTCTTTTTCGGCAAAGCTGTGGTTGAACCCAAATTCAAATTGGTTGAGCAGGTTTGGCTTGATGGTATACGTGTGCGTGAGGGAAGCGTTTCTGAAATTCGAAATCAATCCGTAGGGGAAGCCGGGCACTCCATAGGAGCCCAGGTTCGGCGCCGGGATTGTCTGTGTAGCTGTGCTGTTGGCGAAGAAGAATCGTCCCTGGATGCGGCTCTTCGCGGTTTGCGTATAGTCGAAGTTCGTCATGAACTGATTTTCCGTAAACGGGCACGCTTCGCTGAAACTCGCGCTCCCTTGCGCGTCGGAGTAAGGGCCTGCGGCAATCGTTTGCGGTGTGGGTATCAGGTAGCCGCCGTCAGGTCCTTTCATCTGCAAAACCGTGAGCGCCACCGGATTGATGTTCGAACCGTCGCTTGCGACCGCCGGACCCACTCCGCCCAGCAGATTCTGAATTGCGCCACGCTGCCCCCCAAAAACCGCTCCCAAGCCTGCCGGGGACCGATCATCTGTGAGCGGCGGCACCAGCGCCGTCACCGCACAACCCGAACTCATGCCATTGCGCTGCCGCGTGCCCTGATAGGAACCGAAGTAAAGCAGCTTGTTTTTTATGATCGGGCCGCCGATCGTGAAGCCGAACTGGTTCTGCTTCAATACCTGCCGGGGTTGCCCGTTCATTTTGTTGAACCACTCATTGGCGTTCAGATCGTCATTGCGGAAAAATTCGAAGACTGACCCGTGGATCGCGTTGGTACCGGTCTTTGTAAGCACATCGACCACTGCACCGCCGTTGCGCCCGTTGGCCGCGTCATACTGGCCAGTCAGTACCTTGAACTCTTCGAGCGTATCGGGATTGGGTATTGGTATGCCGCCGGTGAACTGCCCGGCACCGAAATTGTCGTTCACCTCCACGCCATTCATCTGGAAATCGTTATCGTTGGTTGTGCTGCCGTTGGCCGAAAAGCCATCACTGGATGAGGCCAGACTGCTGTTGCCGCGTCCGAGATCCGCAGCATTGGTAATCTCCGCCGAAACTCCCGGATTCAACCCAACGATCTGAAGGTAATTTCGCGACACTAGCGGAAGTGACTCGATCTCGTGCGTGTCGGTCACCGAGCCCAACTCCGCCGACTCCGTTTGAAGTTGGGTTTCGGCCCCCGTCACCGTGACCGACTCACCACGCGCTCCAACTACCAGTCGGACTCGCAGAGCCGCCGTCTCTGTCACTACTACGTTCACATTCGTCCCGTTCCACGTTCGGAACCCTGCAGCCCCGATCTGAACGTTATAGGTGCCAGGGGGAAGCAGCTGAATCGAAAACTCGCCGTTGGCTTGCGACTGCGCGGTGCGGCTGTCCCCAGTGGCCGTGTTCGTGATCGTCACGTCGGCGTGTGCTATTAAAGCTCCAGAAGGGTCAGCGATGATTCCAGATATCGCGCCAGTCGATGCGTTCTGCGCGGCGGAAACTTGCAAAAGCATGCCCAATAGCAACAGTAGCGGCGGCAGCCATTTTCGGTTCATCTTGTTCCCCCTGGGTCAGCGCGCAACGTTCATTGCATCGCAGGATATCAGCGATCGTTAGCCGCCAATTATGTATCTGGAGCGCTATTTTGTCAACGCGCAAATTTAATACGCCGCACTCGATTAATTAGAATGCAACAAGTGTTGCGACGACTGTAGCCGGGAGGAGGTCTCGGCTTCGATGACAAATAGACCACTGCAGGGGGAGGGCGGTGCGGTAGATGGGGTTACGGCCGCGGTGCGGATGATGCGAACTCGTTCTTGTAGACCACCCCTGCCTTCATGACGAATTTCACCTGTTCGAGCGTCCGGACATCCGTTGTGGGATCGCCGTCCACCGCGATTATGTCAGCCCACTTGCCCGCCTCGATCGCACCCGCCTTATCCTTCAGCCCCAGCAGGTCGGCTGCGTTGATCGTGGCCGTTTGGATTGCCTGCAGCGGAGTCATGCCCATCTGTACATAATCGGAAAACTCACGCGCGTTTAGGCCGTGTGGAAAAACCGCTGCATCCGTGCCGAATGCGATTTTCACGCCGGCCTGAAACGCTCGCCGGTGATTGATCTTCGCCTGCGCCACCGCCGCCTCGATCTTCTGCGTCATCTCGGGCGAAAGATGCGTCTCGTTTTCATGATCTGTAAGCCAATCACCTACATAGGCAGTCGGAACCAGGTATGTCCCGTTCTTTTTCAAAGTCGCAATGGCTGCGTCGTCCATGAGAAAGCCATGTTCCACGGAGTCCACGCCCGCTTCTGAGGCCAGCCGCACTCCCTCGGCTCCATGAGCATGTGCTGCGACCCGGCGGCCGAGTCGGTGGGCTTCGGCAACAATGGCCTGCATCTCCGCCATGCTGTATTGCAGGCCTCCGGGATCCGTGGGTGACAAGAGCCCCCCGGTCGCACACATCTTTACGACGTCGGCGCCATACTTAACTACCTCTCGCACTTTGTGCTGCACGCCTTCCACGCCATCCGCCACGCCCGGAGATGTGTAGTGACGCTCGTACGCCATGCGGATGTTGTCGCAGGAACCGCCGTCGATCGTAATTGCGGGTCCACTGGCGAGAATGCGCGGGCCCACCACATCACCGTCGTTGATGGCGTCGCGCAAGGCGACGTCGGGATAACCGTCAGCCCCTACATTGCGAATCGTCGTAAACCCCGCCTCGATCGTTACTCGCGCATTGCGCGCTCCTTTCAGGGCGCGGCGCGCCTCGGAGATTCCCAGCTTGTCCACATCGCTGATCGAGGGATCTCCGGTAATGTGCTCGTGCGCGTCGATCAGTCCCGGCAAGACCGTGGCATGGCTGAGGTCGATCACGGTTCCAGATTCTTCCGCCCCCGCCGATGCCGGTTTTATTGCTGTGATTACTCCGGCGCTTACGATGATGTCCTGCTCTCGCAAGACCCGCCCGGTACGCACGTCGAGCACCCGGCCGGCGCGAATAACAACTGGCTTTTCGGCTTCTGGGGTTTTCTGCGCGCACACTGGCGCCGCCAGCGCAAGCAATGCCGATCCCATGCAAAGCACCTTTTGCATGGACCTCGGAAAGCGCATGATCAGTAATTCCACGAGTCGGTCGAGCCGGGGGGAGCGTTATGGGAGATCTGCTCCGCCATCTGGCGCAGCATCCCGGCCGTTGTTGTCGGTCGGATGCCGTGCCCCTTCAACGGTCTGCCATAAAGAAAAGACCCACCGTAATAAGGATCTTTTGTGTTGGAGAGGAACTCTTCTGTCTGATAGATCGCGAGATTCAGATAAAAACTGTCCATGTCTCCAGTATAGAAATGTAGCTTGCCTACCAATTGCGGGCCGATGCGGCTCCAGTTGTGTTGCAGGTAGTAGTCAAGATCGTAGCCATTGTCGCGCATGTAATTCGCAACCTTGTGATTGATCTCTCCGGTTTGCTTGTCCCAGAGCGGCACGGGATAACCATCCTCGCCAACAGGTCCATAAATCGCCTTCCAGGCATCGCACTGTTCTCCCGACCGTCCATGAGATCCGAGCACAGCTTCCAGTTGCGATTCCTGCTGTTGGGTCACGATGACTTGACCGGTCGCCATGCGCAGAAAAGGACGCAGCACCTTCTGCCACTCGGTGCTGCCCAGCGTCAGCCCGATCCCGCTCGTCCCCGGCGCATAGAACATATTTTCATCTTCGTAGATATTGCTGAGCTGCCAACTGCGGAAGTCAATCGGATCGGGATAAAACACCCACGCTCCACCAAAGAACTCCGGATGTTGCAACTGCAATGCGAGCGACTCCCACCCGCCGGTGGAACCGCCCGAAAGCACGCGCGCATAAGGCTGGCGAATGATGCGGAAGTGAGACTCAATGTATGGAATCAGTTCGGTCATGATGGCGTCACCATAGGGACCGTTGTTGGCCGAATTCACGGCATAAGAGTCGTCGTAATACGGCGTAGGATGCAAAAATGTCACCATCAGCACACGGGGAAAACGATCGGAAGTCCAGTCTTGGAAAAGCCGAAAACCCTCCCCTTCGCGCATGGCAAGCACCGATCCTTCGGGAGCGCTGGAAGGCTGATCGCGAAAGTGATATGGCGGCGTCAGGCGAAAGTGATCCTGCTCGTAGACTACGGGATAGTTAACATTCGGTTGTTCGTCGTAACCTTTCGGCAACAGTACAACCGCGCCCAGATACATGGGGCGCCCCCAAAACTCCGTCAATAACTTGCTCTGAATCTTGAGATGCTTCGCCCAAGAAGTATCAGCGGGAACGGTCTGCGCCGGAATGACTTCCGTGAGCTGAAGCTTTACATCGTAACCAGAGGGATCAAGATGCACTTTCTCCACAAGGCTGTACAGGTTGCCGGGAGAAGAAAACATATCCTGACCTTCCCATTGGTCCATGTGTGCCCAGATGGTGTGGCCGTCCGAACGATGAAATTCTGTGTACACACTCAGGAACGCCTGGACATAGTAATCGCCGATAGGAATTTCAGACAGAGTGCGGACCGGATAACCGGGACTGGAATTGTCGATTTTTGCAGCTGCCCCTGGCTCAAGATGATCGATATCCACTCCGAAAAATGGAGCGCCCATATATCTCGCGCCGGCCTGAAAGCGGGGTTCCTTGCCCGCATCTCGCGTAATGATCACAAACACGCGGCCGGTCGCCGCCTGCGCATGAATTGCCGCCGAAAACGAAACCTCGAAATTCTGGCCAGATGGTTGAACGGCCGCTGCCGGGGAGGTGACGCACAATGACAGGATCACTAAACATATGCTCACTCGCAGCAGCGCAGTTAGAGATGCAACGGTTGTGGAAGATTGAGCCATGAGAGGGGAGCAAGCATATAATTTCATTTCTCTTGGTGTCAACAGCGCGTTCAGCGACTGAAAGCGGCGATTGTTGAACATTGACACGGTATGCAACAATCGTTGCGCCCATCGCTTTCCTCCTGCTTTGAATGTGTTAGGCGAGGTTGCGCGAGCGTCGCATTTTCAATACGTGTGAGGTCGTATGCTAACTTTTGACGAGACAGCTCATTTATTTTCCGCAAATCTGAGGGTTTTACTCATTGCTACGGCTGTGCTGGCGCTTTGCCCGCAGCTGCTTTGCCAAACCGCTCCGGAAGTCGCTTTGCATTGCGCACAAATGTGGGACGGCCGCTCCAAGGCGCTGCGGTCGGACGTGACCATTGTGATTGCGGGGCAGCGAATAAAAACCGTCACACCCGGGAGGATAACAACTTCCGGAGCCGAGCCGCTCGATGTTGACGGAACCTGTATGCCGGGACTCATCGATGTTCACACACACGTCTTCTTGCAGCAGGACGCGATTTCGCCCACTTACGATGATCAATTGCTGAAACAATCGATTGCGTTTCGCACCATACGCGCGGTGCGATCGGCGTCTCTTGCTCTCGAACACGGTTTCACCGCGATTCGCGATCTCGAAACGGAAGGCGCCGGCTATAGCGATGTGGATCTCAGAAATGCGATCGAAGCCGGCATCGTGCCGGGCCCAACGATGCAGGTAGCTGGCCGTGCTCTCGACGTGACCGGAGCTTACCCTCTCCAGGGTTACGCCTCCGAACTTCAGCCGCTGCTGCCGCACGGCGTGCAGGTTGTGGATGGTGTCGAGGCCGCTCGCCAAGCAGTTCGTGAGCAAATCAGCTATGGCGTCGATTGGATCAAGATTTATGTCGATCGCGGCGCCTTCATTGAAGGCGACGCGTTGCATGGAATTCCCACGTTCACAACAGAAGAAGCAAAGGCGATTGTGGACGAGGCACATCGCGAAAGGCATCGCGTCGCGTGCCACGCCCGAACCATCGAAGGAGTCCAGACGGCATTGTTCGCCGGCGTCGATAGCATCGAACATGGTGTATCCATGACCGACGAGCAAATTGCGGAAATCAAGCAGCGCGGCATTTACTACGTGCCGACGATATGGGATCTGCAATATACCGCCGAGCGGCGTCACAGTGCGGAGATTGAAAAGCAATTCCAGATCGGGTTGAACACTTTGACCCGTGCCATGCATGCGGGAGTCAAAATCGCCTTCGGTACTGATATTGGCGGGTTCGACTGGACCATCACGCCAGCCAGACAGATGGAAACTCTTGTTGGCGCAGGGATGACGCCCCAAGAGGCGATTCTTACATCCCTCCGGACCGGTGCGGAACTGATGGGACTGAGCGCCAGCGTTGGAACTCTGCAAGTTGGACAGTTTGCCGACATCATCGTGGTTCCCGGCGATCCGCTCAAAGATGTCACTGTCATCGAGCACGTTCGCGCGACAATAAAGCACGGTGAGGTTCACCACTACGCGCAAAATCGGCCTTGACAGCCGCACCGCCGCAACATAAGTTTAACTATGCAACGTTCGTTGCAGGGACGGCTGTTTTGACCATTCTGGCCGCCGGCCAGGGTAATTCACACTTCGGAGGTGCCCCATGAACAGCGAGACGATTGCGGCCCGAGTGCCGCTGGCCACGCGCGCGGCGCGACTGAACCCGAGTTTGCCGGCTTCCGAGTCGCACGACGTAATTTCTTTTGCCTCCGGGCATGGGTTTCCGGGCGTCTTTCCCGATCTCACGGAAATGGCTCGTACCGCGCTCAATGAATACCGTCACGAAACGCTCCAATACGGGCCCGGCCGTGGGTTGCCGGAAATGCGCGAATGGATCGCGAATCACATGAAGGAAAATGGGGTCAGCGTATCCGCCGACAACGTCCTGGTTGTGAACGGGGCCAAGCAGGGTCTCGATCTCATCTGCCGTCTTCTGCTGGAAGAGGGCGATTCCGTGGTCGTGACCGCGCCGACCTATTTCACATGCATTCCGATTTTCAAAAGCTTCGGTGCGAGCTTCGTGGAAGTCTCTCAGGATGTCGACGGAATGGTGGTGGAAGAACTGGAGCAAACTCTGGAGCGCCGGACGCGCGAGGGTTTGCCTCTTCCGAAGTTCATCTATAACGTCCCTGACTATCACAACCCTGCGGGCGTTACCATGTCGCGCCAGCGGCGCCAGGCCTTGGTACAACTGGCCGAGGCCCGAGGCATTTTCATCATCGAGGACAGCCCATACCGCCGCGTGCGGTTTGAGGGGGAACCGGAGCTGATGATCAAGGCCTTCGATCGTTCCGGCACTGTTTTCGTCCTCGGTACATTTTCCAAGCTCGTGGCGCCCGGGCTGCGAATCGGCTGGGTTGTCGCGTCTCAAGAGATGGTGGCGCGACTTTTGCAGTTGAAGTCGGACGTCGGTTCGTGCCCGCTCACCCAGCGAATCATTCTCGAATTTTTCCGGCACGATCGTTTGGAGAAGCACACGACGCGTGTGCAGAATACCTATCGCGCGCATCGCGACGCGATGGTTGCGGCTCTGCGGCAGTGCTTGCCGGAAGCAACGTTCGTTGTTCCCCACGGCGGCTACTATCTCTGGCTCACTTTACCGGCTCATATCGACGCCGAACAATTAACCGCACGCGCGCTCCAGGAAAACGTCAGCATCATTCCCGGCAGCAAGTTTTTTGCAGGGATGGGCCCGAAAGGCGCGGGTGCGCCAAAAAACCATATCCGCCTTTGTTACAGTCACGCCACTCCCGAAGAAATCCTCGAGGGAGTGAAGCGTCTGGCTCGGGCGGTCCGCTCCGTGGCTTCGTGATTGCCGCCGCAAGGGAGTGAACACGGCCCGACAGGGGGGGCTCGACTCAAAGTCTGCTTAGATCGGCGCCTGCATTTCCATTCATCCAACTTTGACCTCGCCAGGCTAAAGTCATAGGGCAGGATGTGCAACGTATGTTGCACTATGGTTACAACTTACCCAATTATCGTGTTGACCTCGGGCGCATTAGTCCTGTACATTACGTCTTTCCTGCGTAATGCAACGTATGTTGCATAGCAAGGAAAGGATAACCTGGAGATTCTGGAAGTGGCTGACTGTACATCCATCGACGACCTGGCGGCACAGTACCGTGAGCTGTTTCCCATAACCCAATCCTATGTTTATCTGAATCATGCCAGCGTCTCGCCTCTTTCGACGCGAGTTCGAGACGCCATGGCCGCCATGCTAGACGGCGTGACGCGGTATGGCGACAGGAAGTTCGAGCAGTGGGACAGTGTGGTCACGGGCGCGCGCGAGGCGGCGGCGCGTCTCGTAAATGCGCTTCCCCGGCAAATTGCATTCCTCAGGAATACTTCGGAAGCGCTTTCAGTCATCGCTAACGGCGTGCAGTGGCGTGACGGCGACAATATCGTGAGTGCTGCCGCCGAGTTTCCCGCCAACATTTACCCATGGTCCCGCTTGCGAGCGTACGGGGTCGAACTCCGCCTCCAGCCAGATCGTGCGGGCCTACTGGATACGGAATCACTCCTTTCACTGGTGAATGAGCGCACGCGGGTTGTGACTGTCAGTTGGGTTCAGTTCGCCACCGGCCAACGGCTCGACATTCGGCGCATCGGGCAGTTTTGCCGGGAGCGGAATATTTTGTACGTCGTCGACGCTGTTCAGGGCTTGGGCGCGTTGCAAGTGGATGTGGAGCGCGATTGTGTCGACGCTCTTGCCGCGGGCGCGCACAAATATCTTCTGGGACCGAAGGGCGTCGGTCTGCTGTACGTTTCAGATCGTGCTCTGGCGCGAGTGTCCCCTACCGTCGTAGGGTGGACAGCGGTCAATCACTATCAGGACTATCTGGCCCACGACCTCGATTTTCGCGACGGCGCCTTCCGTTTTGAGGGGGGAACATTGAACCAGTTGGGCATTTGTGGACTGGGGCAAGCAATAGAACTCTTTCTCGCAGCGGGCCCCGCGAAGATCGAACAGTACCTCCTCTCTCTGAACCAATACATGACGCGCAACCTTGAACAGCGGGGATACCGCGTGATCAACCGGCGGAATTGCGAGGAGCAGTCTGCCATCGTTGCCTTCGACCACCCCGCATCCTCTGTCGAGGGTATATGCTCTCGCCTCGCTTTGCAGAACATCATTGTTTCAACCCGCCTGGGCAGAGTGCGCGTCGCGCCGCATTTTTATAATTCGCGGGAGGATATCGACCGCATGATCGAAGCTTTGCCGCAGATGTGAGCTTTTAGAATGGCAACGTGAGAAAGTGAGGCGCCGAAGCAGATACCGATCGAAGCCTTGAATCCACTATGCGACCTGCACGGATGGTGCTCTTGTTTTTGCTGGCTTTCTCAGCGCTAAGTGTCGGCGAGTCCCCCGCCGTGCACCTTACTCGCGAGCAGGCCATTAAAGATGCCAGAACATTTTTCTCGCTGTTGGAATCCGCACATCCCGATCCTTACACGAATTTTGGCGGGAAAATCGAATTCAAGCGAAGAGCGCAGAAGCTGATCGCAGATCTTCCTCCGGATGGCTTATCGGTCCCCGAGCTTACAGATCGCCTGAGCGCATTTCTTGCGCCTCTCAAAGATGGCCATACGCGCGTTCGCGGGCCTCGATCGCGATGGCAGGATCCGGCTCCGCGTCTGGCAGTTCAGTTCGATGTCGCATCGGATGCTCTGGTTATTGCCGCGTCCGACGTCCCCGCGCTCGAAGGCTTGCTAGGCGACAAGCTCGTGGAGGTCAACGGCCATAGCATTACGGAGTTGCTCAGTCGCATGTCCGCCGAAGTGTCCACCGAAAACGAATACGGTACGTATTACGGTCTCACAATCGCGCTGCGCAGTTTTAAACTCCTTCATAATCTGATTCCGGATCTCGATCAAGCAAAGGGCGTGCGTTACACCCTCGAGGATTCGGGCAATAAACGCGTCGAGAGGACCGTTCCCTGGGATGGTGAACATCCCGAAGATCCGGAGAAATGGTCGAGCAAGCCTGTGCAGTGGAACGGTATCCCTCATCCCGATCAGCCGTACTATTACTCTTTCCTGCAAGAAGGAAAGACAGCCTACATTCGGGTCGCCAACATGACTCCACGCGAGACCTACGAGATTATGAAGGGCTACCATGTTGGCGATCTGCAGCAAACGCTCACGGATTATTACAAGGCGCACAAGAAAGAAATGCCAGCTGACTTTGACGCTGCGCTGCAGGGCATACCCTCGCTCACCGAACCGGCGACGCAGATGCTGCTGGAGATGAAGCAGCGTGCCAGCGCGAATCTGATCATCGATTTGCGCGGCAACGGAGGCGGATCGACTCCGGTTATTGTGCCCTTCTTCTATGAGATCTACGGAGACTCCTATTTCGGGCGGAACAACGACGCCGAATTTGTGCAGGTCAAATCGCAGCTTTACATGGATAAATACCACTCCAGCGTAGAAGAGGAGCGGAAGAAGGACCCGGATTTTGCGCTAGGAGATTACGAATTTACGGACGGCAACGAACCCGGAACGGTGGAAGAGAAACGGAATAAAAAGTTTGCGGAGTGGGATGAACATGGGCTCAACTGGAGTAAGCCGCTCCGCACGCTCGAGGGAAAACCATTGTATCGCCCGAAGAAGGTGATCGTGCTGTGCGATCCGGGCACATTCAGCGCGGCTTTCCAGGCTATGTTCATTCTTCATCAACTGGGTGCGACCGTCGTCGGAGTGCCATCGGCGCAATCGCCGAACGCGTTCATGGAAGGCACAGAGTATGTCCTGCCGGAATCAGGCATTCGAGGATTGATTTCAAACGGCACACAAATGTTCTTGCCTCGCGATCCGAAGGCGACTGTGTTCCATCCCGATTTCGAAGTCAGCTATTCGGTTCTCGCAAAGTACGGTGGCGACACAGACACTGCCTTGCGGTATGCGCTCGATCTACTGAAAGCAGATGTCACCGGCGGTCCGGCGACGGTTTCACACTGAGCCCGGCCATCGGTCTGGAAAGCATCTTCCGCGCGCCCCTTGAGGCCTCCGGAGGTCGGCGCTAGGAAGTGCGTCTGATCGGCAAGGGAATGAGAATAGAGAGCCGAGTCGCCCTCGATTTTCGGCAGCCGTTGTCAGCGTGTGTGCCTAGATGACAATCAATCGCCGGCCGCCATCTCATGCTCCGCTGGATCTGGTTGAAGTGACTGGGATGCCATCGACTCGCGCAGCTCCGCTTCCAGTGCGGCCAGTTGAGCGTCAATATCGTCCGCGGCTTTGCGCTTTCTGATGACCTCTTCGCGGTAGCGCCGCAGGAAGTAATCAATCGTTTCGACGCGAATCCTAATCGAACCCGAGGGTTTGTTCTCGTCCAGATCCTTGAAGCAGAAGTACGGCGTTCCGGACTGTTCGATAATGCCCTCGACTACACCATAGATCGGCGCATCGTGCCCGCACTTGAAGCTGGAAATCTCCAGCGCCACCAGGTTCGGATGCCGCGCCGTGAACTTCGCGGCCCACACCTTATGGTTCGTGCTGCAGGAATAGGAGTTCTTCCAGGCGTCGGTGATATCGAGCGGGTGACTGATGACACCGGCACGAACTTCTTCACCGAACAGACGCTCCAATAGATCTTCATCGAGCGGTAAGGTGTTCTGGGAGAAGATGGGATAACCCAGCTTCTGAAATTCCTCCATGATTTCGTGATTCAGACCGGGATCATGATGATACGGTCGTCCGAGCATCACGATGCCGATACGGTCTTCGCGCTCCAACTGATCCATCACCTCGCGAGCGCGCCTGCGGATACTGCTTTCGTAGTCCTCCAAAGCCTTAAAGCCCACTTCAACCGCGCGGTCATTCTCTTCCTGTGAAAGCCCGAGAATTGGCTGCCATACCTGCAGCATTTGGTGAGCGAACAGCTTGCGATCCGCAAAGTTCAGTACCGGATCCAGGTATTTGACGTTGTGCTCGGCGAAAACGTCGTTCTCCTTCGTAAATGCAGCCTTCACCGTTTCCGGCGTAGCGGTCACGGTGGGACACGCATTCGTGCCAACAATCTTCACCAACGGCGAAGTCAACACGTCATACATGGGGAAAAAGATCACGTCGAGCGGCTTCTTGCGATGCTTCTCCTGAATCAGGTTGTAGACGTGGGAAATGCCAATCTTCGCGGGGAAACAAGGATCGATAGCGCCACGGCTTGCACCCGCGCGGTAAAGATCCGAACTGGTGTAGTCAGAATAGATAACGTTTTCCGGCTGCACACCGAGGCTTTCCAGATATCCGTTGAAGAGCGGCGCATAGGTGTAGATATTGAGCACGCGGGGAATACCAACGCGCAGCTTCTTGCGCTTCTCCATGAGCGGGGTGCGCTCTTTAGCCGCATTGTTCCAGAACTTCGTCACCGGAATCGGATCGGCCACGCTTTTCGGATTCACTGGCCGGAAGACCTCGCGAGCAGCGAAGTCCACGAAATTAGGATATTTTCCCTTGATCTCGTCGAGACCGGCCTTGATGTCCTTCATGTCGTTGACATCTTCGACCAGACCCTTTTCGCAGGTTGCGATGATCAACCGCTGCTCGCCGTGCATGAGCGGGACCTTGGTGACCTTCTGAATCGGAATGAAGCTCATGTCATCCGTGGGAGCAGTTCTGATGTCGATGAAGGTGCGCAGACAATCGTTCTTGCAGAAATGGCAGCGTGTCTCCTCGTTGCGGGTCGTGCGGTATTTGATTTTTCGCACGGCATCCAGACCGACAAACGAGGTTTGCAGTCCGTTGCGCCAAAGCCGCAGCGACTCAGCCGCCGCGCCAATCGCGCCCGATTCGCCGCAGAACTCGTGAACAATGATCTCAGGTTTCTTGCCGGCAGCGCGGAAGCTGTTCTGAATGAAATCCACTTCCGCTTTCACCACTGCCATATTGTTCTGCGTCCCACCCTGCAGAACAAATCGAGTACCCAGAGCTGCGAGGTTCGGGATGCTCGCAACATAAAGGAACACGTTCTTCGGCAGGACGGCCGCCAGTCCAGCGAGAATTTCCTCTGCCCGCCAGCCCTGTCGCTGGAAGTTTACAATGTCGGACTGCATAAACACCGCGCAGCCGTATCCGAAAACGGGCATGGATTGGGCCGAGAAAGCCAGATCGGCATATTGCTCGACGCCCAGCCCAAAGCCCTCGGCAGTCGATTGCAGGAAATACCCATTGCCAGCTGAACACTGTGTATTGAGTTTGAAGTCCTTGACCCGGCCGTTGTGAAGAATGATGATCTTGATATCCTGCCCGCCGACGTCGACGATGACGTGCGGATCCTCATAAAATTTGAGCGCCGATTCGGTGTGCGCTACGGTCTCGACCAGTGCGACGTCCGCGTGTAAAACGTCCTTCAAAATGTCCTTAGCGTAGCCCGTAGTGGCGACTCCCAACACTTCGAGCTTCGCGTTCTGCGCTTCGACTTGCCCGCGCAGATTCTCGAACATCTCGATCGTATCCTGGATCGGATTTCCGTTCGAAAGCTGGTAGGCCTTGCACAGGATGTCGCCCCGATCATCCAGCAGAACGGCCTTAGTCGAGGTTGATCCTCCATCGATGCCGATAAAGCCGCCGACGGTTTGCCCCTTCTGGAAGGTCGCGGGAATAAACTTCTTACGACGATACGCTTCCTTAAACACATCGAGTTCGCCGTCCTTCGCCACCAAGCCCTTGGCACCGGATTTCGCTTTTTCCTCCTGACGGCCGAACTCGATGTAATACACCAGCTTTTCGTAACCCTGATAGCAACCGACAGAATCGTCTTCGCTCTTGCCGAATTCTATTGCGCCCAGTGCCGCGAAGTACTGTGCGTTGTTCGGAACCTTGATTAGATCCTCCGGCTTCGCGCCGTCAGGGATCGCAACTTTGCGCTCCTGCCACATGCGGGGGATGTTGGCCTGCCACGCCTCGCGCATGCCTTTGATAAAACTGTTCGGACCGCCCAGCAGCAAAACATGTGGCCGCAAGGTGTGGCCGCGAGTCAGGACGCTCAGGTTTTGCAGTACGATCGCTTCAAAGAGCGAAGCCATCAGCTCGTCGGGCGGCGTCCCGACTTTCTGCAGACCGTTGATGTCAGTTTCGGCGAACACGCCGCACTTACCAGCCACTTTGTGCAGCTTGATTCCGTGGTAGCCCTGCACTGCGAGTTCGGCCACCGGGATCTTCAGCTTCGCATTGATCTTGTCGATGACCGCGCCGGTTCCACCGGCGCACTTATCGTTCATCGAAGGAATTTTCTTCTTGCGCCCGGTCTCGTCATCATCCTTGAAGACGATGATCTTCGCGTCCTGCCCGCCCAATTCGATCACCGAATACACTTCAGGATGAAGCTTCTCGACCGCCAGCGATACCGCCGTAACCTCCTGCACAAACTTCGCGCCAATCTGCTCTGCAATCCCGTTGCCTCCAGAGCCAGTCATGAACATTCGCGTGTTGTGCGGGTTGATTCCGACCTCGGCGTCCATGCGGCGGAGAAATTCCAGCGTCTTCTCCGGTTGCTTGGTCTCGTGGCGTTGGTAGTCCTGCCACAAAATCGCATCGGTCGCGGCGTCCACCACCGTCGCCTTCACAGTGGTTGAGCCGACGTCGAGCCCCACCAGGAACCGAGTGCGATGGTCGTAAGGTTTTTGATACGGAGCCGCAGCTATCTGAAGCAACTGGGTTGTTTTAGGTTCGTTTCCGGCAAGATGGTCGTGCATGTAATTCTCCGATCGGGATCCGCAAGAAAGAAAATGAGAATGAAGGACCGGCAGCGCGGGTTGCGTCACCGGCCCCGATCAGCTAAGCAGCGTTGGGGAGCGCGATCCCAGGCACACGCACCCGTCGCCAGAGCCGGGTGCTCTTGTCCATTCGATCGTTCACGTGCAGAATGAACTGCGCCGCCGTCCCCGTGATCCCTTCGCGGTGCGGCACGTGATAGAACGGCCGCTTGAGTTCGGAATGCTCCGCGATGTACTCGCGAATTTCGTCAAGACTCTTGCCAGTAGATTTAAGGCATTGCTCGAACTCGGTTTTGGCCTTGACCTTAGCCTCGCCCAAAGCCATCTGCACGCGGCTGTGCGCATTGACCTCGCCCTCTCCTGAGGTCTCAATCGGAAGGAAAATCATGTCTTTGAACTTGTTGATGACCGCCGATTGAACTCCGTCGGACTGCGACGAGGGCATGCACCCAAACGGTTTCAGAGCCAGCACCATGTGGCAGAGATGGTGAACCGTGTAGTACACGTTCTTCCCGACCTCCAGATGCCCTTCTCCACCGCGCGCGAATTGGTTGTAGAACGGATGCGCCATTTCAGCCAACTCGGTTTGCGGCACCAAGTGATGCGTGATCCCGCCGAGATTCTTGATCGTCCGGTGATACAGGCCGTTCCACATCCATTCGCCAACACCAATACCCATCAGCTTCTTGCGCAATCCCAGATCATTGGCCAGGTGCTTTTTCAGTTCCCACCACTTTGGATTCCGGTGCGGACGATTTACCGGCCATTTGGCCTTGGCATGCGCCTTCGCCTGGTACATCAGGTACGCGACCCAGGTTGCGATCGGCTCGACCAGCACCTGCGCGCCTTCCCGCTCGAGGAATTCGAACATGTGGAAGTTGCCGTCGCCTTCGGTGATCTGCGCCCAGAACTCGCCTGTGATCTTCACCACCGGCTTCACCTTGGTTCGGTCCACTTCAATCCTGTCCATCTTGTCGCGAGCAGCGGCCAGAGCGCTGAGATAGTCCGTCCCTCGGAGGTGCTCGTTCATCTTGCCGAACACGTTAAAAGTGTTCCGCAGGATCTTGTTGCTCTTGAACTTCGGCTTGGCCCAGTTCGGCGCACGTTGTTCGATCTCAAATGAATCCCGATTCCTCAGGTCCTCGCAAAGTCCATCCACCGTCTCGCGAAACACGCGCTCCGTTTCGCCCTTGTTCACTTCAAACGGGCGAATTTGATGAATGAGGTCGTTGAACACGTCGCCCAGGTGCATGGCGTTCAGCATGCCGAATCCGAAATCGATGGTGAACTTCAAACCTGGCTCGCCCGAGGCAGCCTTGATTCCATCGCTATCCTTAAACAGCAGAACGCGGAAGCCGTCGAAGCCGGCATTCTTCAGCGCGAACCGGTACTCTGCCTCATACATGCCGAAACGGCAGGGACCACATGAACCTGCCGTAAAGAAAACATAGTTGTCGAGAATGTCTTTGCGCGGAATGCCCTCTTTTTCCAGGAACTGGAGATACTGCACCAGGTTCCCGACTGTGAAATAGGTTGGGTTGCACTGGCCGTTATTGCCGAACTCCTTGCCGGTCTGGAAGGCGGGCACGTCTGGTACCGGCAGCTTCTCGCAGCGATATCCACACCCCTGAAATACTGCGCGAATAAGATCCTCGTGCTTCCACGTAAATCCCCCGAACAGGATCGTCACCTTGCTACGTTCTTCGGCCGTAAACGCGCGCTCCACTGGCCGGTGAAAGTGGGTGGGCCGGTCGAGGCCGGCGATCTTACGCAAGCGCATCCGCTCTGCTTCTAAACGCTGCTGGATTTCTGAATCGTTTTCAATCTGGACGAAATTCGCTGCCATAAACGTCTCCTAACTTTGTGATGCCCAGACCTCTGTTAAGGGTACATATTCGATATATGCCATAACAGCCGAGTCGGTTTCAAGCGAAGTTTTGCACAGCAAGAGTTCGAGATTTGCCTAAACCGTTGATTTTCCACGGAATGATTATTGTTGCCATACGGTTTTCTCCGTAGTCCTGATGATCGAGCGAGCCCACGCAATGGTGCTACGTCGAATCACACAAACGACCTGATGTATGAACTGACGACGCGGTCTAAGGGGGCTACGACCACTGAGAGCTACAGCTACGACGGAGTCGGCAATAGAGTTTTACTAGGAATGAATCGGCACAACCATAACCCGTCTAACGACCTGACCTCGAGCGATGCGGCCTCGGCGCCGAGCGGTCGCGACAGGTGTCACGTGAACAGCACCAGACTGCCCGTTGCGAGCGGGAAGGCGAGTCTGAAAGACTTCAGGAACCGGCTGGCTCTTTGCTCTTGCTTTTGCTTTTCCGCACTGGCCTTCGTCCTATTCGCCTGTTTCGGACTAACGGGTTGCGGCTCGCCGAGTGCGTCCCCTGGAAAAGACTCCGGGCCCACGATCACTTCCTTTACGGCGGATCCGACAAGCATAGACTCCGGCACAAGCAGCGCGCTGGATTGGGCGGCAACAGGGGCGACGAGTATTGCGATCACGCCGGGGACATTCACCTCCACATCGGCAAGTGGTTCAACCACCATGAGCCCAACGGCGACCACCAACTACACTCTCACCGCAACTAACGCTGCCGGCTCGACTACGGCTGTGCTAACCGTTACCGTAAACGCCGCGAGCAAACCAGTGATCAGCTCCTTCAAGGCCAGCCCCAACAGTATTACCTCGGGCTCCAGCAGCTCGCTGAATTGGACGACGGCCGGGGCGACCAGTCTTGCCATCACTCCCGGAACATATACGTCCACCTCCGCGAATGGGTCGACGAGCGTGAGCCCAACGGCCACAACCACCTATACACTGACCGCGACCAATGGCGCGGGCTCGAGCACGGCCACCGCGAAAGTCACCGTAACGGCGGCCGGCGCTCTGCTGGCGATAACAACCACTTCATGCCCAGGTGGGACACAAGGCGCGGCGTATGCAGGCTGCACAATTGTCGCCAGCGGCGGCTCTCCCCCTTACACATACTCCGTAAGCACCAGCTCCAGCTTCCCCCCGTTACCCGAGGGCATGTCTCTCAATGCAACCACGGGGAACATCACCAGTTCAGTGATCGGCGGTGAAGGCACCTATGCGCCGGAGTTTGTAGTCACGGACTCCGCTAGCGCGCAGGCAACGCAAAGCATAAGCATCGCCATCAACGGCAACAACGCGTTTCTCGCAACCATCTTTCCGTCAACTTCTATCTTTCACCACCGAGTGGACGCAGCCACCACAAGCTTGCCCGTAGATACTTCCCCCGCGGCGCCTATGTATAGTGGCTATTTATCAGCGACGGTCAAGCCATTCTTCGGAAACAATTCGAATGCTCCCTTTCCGAATGGAATACCGGCCGTTGAAGTCCCTTACAACCAGGCCGACGTATCGGTTACAACCACCGTATATCAATCGTACTTTACCTCTGGCCCAATCCCAGCGAATGCTCCGGTGGAAGGCACAAGCAACTCGACAGGGGACAGACACGTTCTGGTTTACCGGGAGGCAGGCGATGGAAACGATCCTGCCCTGTACGAGATGTGGCAGGGAATATACGAAGGCGGTCCCTGGACCGATTCCTCGAACGCGCTTTGGCCCGACGTGACTTCGAATAACCTGACACCGCAAGGAAACGGAACTTCCGACGCTGCAGGACTTCCGGTGGCGCCGCTGCTCGCCAATGCCGACGAAGTAATCGGCGCAGGCACACTCAGCGCGCCGAGCGGCACTATTCGGCATCCCATCCGCTTCACACTCAACCACATGTTGAACTACTGGGTCTGGCCGGCCACGGAGACAGCGGGTGTGGGGAGTTGCACGGCTACAGATGGGGATTCCATTCCCACGCAATCGCTCATTTCGCAATCTTCGCCTCCCGCAAGTTGCACCATGTCTGGACCGGCTGGCGAAATTTATCGACTCAAGGCTTCCATCGCGACTCCCTCTTGTGCCTCCACGAGTCCGCAGGCCGCCATTATCATCACCGCGTTCCGAAACTATGGAATCATCCTGGCTGACAATGGAGACAGCGGAGGGCTCATCGGTACACCCGACGCTCGCTGGAACGATAACGATCTTGCGTGCCTTACGAACCTCACCTTATCGGACTTCGAGCCGGTGAACGTCTCGAGCCTCATGGTTAGTAATGACAGCGGCGCCACCAGTCACTAGCCAGGAATAGAGCGCTTCGTCCTACGGCTCGATAGTCGTCTCGGACTTGGGCGGTTTCTGCGTCACCTGCTGCGGGGTCGGCAATTGTGAACGATCCCAGCCGCCACCCAGGGCCTCGACCAGCGCCACGGCGTAGGTCATCTGTTCCACCTGAAGACCATTCAGAGTCTGTTGGTCCGCCAGCACCGTGGTCTGAGCAATCAGTACGTCGAGGTAGGGATCGACGCCGGTGTCGTAGCGTCCCTGTTCGAGCTTGAGGTAGGTCTGAGCTGAATCCAGCGCCTGCTGCTCTTGCTGAATCTCCTTCGACAGGATGCGAACTTCCGCGAGGCCATCTTCCACCTGCTGAAACGCGGTGAGCACTGTTTGCCGGTAACTTGCAAGATCCGCATTGTAAGTCGCTACGTATTGCTGGACGGTAGCGCGACGCAAGCCGGCGTCGAAGATGGTTTCCGGAATCGACGCGCCGATGGACCAGAAACGGCTCGGCCAGGAAAGCCAATTATGGAAGGCAGAACTTTCGAAGCCGCCTTCCGCAGTCAAAGTCAGATTCGGATAATAGGCCGCATAAGCAATGCCGATCGATGCATTGGCTTCGGCCATGGTGCGCTCGCCGGCGGCGACGTCCGGCCGGCGCTCCAGCAGCTCCGAGGGCACGCCGACTGGAATCGGCGGCGGAGCCACGGTCACCGGTTTCACGGGAATGGAGAAGCTAGAGGCAGCCTTGCCTATGAGTAGGGCGATCGCGTGCTCATACTGTGCTCGCGCGATGCCTACATTGGTTGCCCCTGCCTGCGCACTCTTCAGCGTGGATTCGGCTTCAACCACCGAGATCTGATCGTCGATGCCGGCTTCATAAAGGGCACGAGTCAGATCGTAGGCCTGCTGGTCCGCCACAACGGTATCGTCATAGATTTTTTGCAATTCATCCTGGCCGCGAATCTCGAAAAAAATTTGTGCCAAGCTGGCTTGCTCGGTGAGGCGCTCGTTCTCGAGATCGGCCGCGCTGACCTGAGCGGCGTACTGAGCCTGCCGCACCGTGTTACGGACCTTGCCCCAAAGGTCGGGTTCCCAGGAAGCTTCCAGCGGCATGGAATAGACAGTACTTTGGAGTTGTTTGGCAGCCGTGCCTGTGCCGGATGTATTGACGGGGGCCGTGTTGAGGTTTGCCGACGTTCGCGAGCGGGTGAACGAGGGCGCGACCGACAAGGTGGGAAAGTACTGCGAACGGGCCTCGCGCACTATTGCGCGGGCTTCCATAAAGTTCTCGAAGTATTGTTTGATGTTCTGGTTGTTGATATCCAGCTGGTCCTCAAGGGCGTTCAGCTCGGGATCGTTGAAGATCTCCCACCACTTGCCGCGCAGCTTCGCATCCGCAGGCTGTGCCGGCGTCCAGAGTCCGGCTTCCTGGGACGAGGTGGGGGATTCCTTGTAAGTGGCTGCGGGCGCCTGCGGCGAAGGTGGATGGTATTTTGGGCCGACGACGCATCCCGATAGAAGTAGCAGGAGCGCGGCCGCAGAGACCTGGATCAGGCGGTTCACTGGTTTTCGCGAGAATATCTTCATAAATGTTTCTGCCTAACCAAGCGTTCGTGTCAGTCCACTGCGCTAGCTGGCCTCCGGAGCCGGGAGAGTATTCCGTACTGGTTTGCCTGCCAAGCGCAGCCGCAGCCGGTCGAACTCCAAGTAGACAACCGGAGTTGTGTAAAGCGTAAGCAACTGGCTCAAGATCAAACCTCCCACGATCGTGATACCGAGGGGCCGGCGGAGCTCAAACCCTGTGCCCGTCCCCAGCGCCAGCGGCAGAGCGCCCAATAACGCGGCCATCGTTGTCATCAGGATTGGACGGAAGCGCAACATACAGGCTTCAAAAATCGCATCGATCGGCTTTTTTCCTTCCTGCCTCTCCACCTGAAGAGCGAAATCGATCATCATGATGGCATTCTTTTTTACAATTCCGATCAGGAGCACAATGCCAATGATGGAAATGATATTGAGGTCCTGCTTGAAGAGCATCAATGCGAGCATCGCACCCACGCTGGCCGACGGCAGTGTTGAAATGATCGTCAAGGGATGGATGAGGCTCTCATACAAAATACCGAGGACGATGTACACCGCCAGCAGCGCCGTAACAATCAGCACTGGTTCGGTGCCCAGAGATTGCTGGTAAGCCTGCAGCGTGCCGGCATAAAAGCCTTGCAGCGTGGAAGGCGCACCTAACTTCTTCTGCATCTGGCTGATGCTCAAAGTCGCGTCACTCAGAGATACACTCGGCGCCAGGTTGAAAGACACGGTGACCGAGGGAAATAATCCCGTGTGGTTAATGGCCAAGGGTGTGGTATTGGCTTGACCGTTGGCCACTGTGAGCAGCGGAATGTTTCCGCCGCTGGACTGAAGGTAGATGGCTTTCAATCCTTCCGGGGTTTGCCAGTATTGCGGGGCCACTTCCAACACCACGTAATACTGATTCAACTGGGTGTAGATGAGCGACACTTCCGACTGGCCGAAGGCACCGTACAGCGTTGAGTCCAGGGACTGTGCTGTAATGCCGAGCTTCGCTGCGGTGACGCGATCATAGTTCATCACCTCATCAAGGCCGCCATTCTGCTGGTCTGAACTAACGTCTTGCAGGCCAGGCAGGTGCTGCATCGCACCCAGTATGGTCGGCGCCCACTGGGAGAGCTCCTTCACGTTGTCGGATTGGAGCGTGTACTGGTACATCGCATTGCTGGAACGGCCGCCGATGCGCAGATCCTGCACGGCCTGGAGGAACGCGGAAGCCACGGGCAAACGGTTCAATTTCGGGCGCAGACGGTTGATAAGCTGGGTAGCGCTCACATCGCGGTTCGCCAGCGGCTTGAGGGCAACGTAGATGGAACCGGTATTGGTAGCCCCGCCGCCACCGGTAAAGGCAATCACGTTGGCGACGGCAGGATCATTCTTGATGACAGCGCCGATCTGCCGAATGGAGTTGTCCATCGACGGGAACGACGCATCTTGCGGCCCGCGGACTGCGCCCTGGAGCGCTCCCGTGTCCTCTACCGGGAAAAGCCCTTTGGGTATCTCGTAACCCACCACTACATTCAGCGCGATGGTGATGAACAGCACGACAAGGGTAAGAGCAGGATGCTGCAGCACCCAATGCAGGCTGCCGCGATACAGCGACAGTACCCAATCAAAGAACTTTTCACTGGCCATGTACATACGGCCATGTTTTTCCGTGCGTTCGCTCTTCAAAAGGTAGGCGCACATCATCGGCGTCGTGGTCAGGGAGATGACCATGGATACGAAGACTGCCGTCGAAAGAGTGACGGCAAATTCACGGAAAAGGCGGCCCACGATTCCGCCCATCATCAGAAGAGGAATAAAGACGGCAATGAGCGAAATGCTGATGGTGAAGACAGTGAATCCGATTTCTTCCGCGCCTTTCAGTGCCGCGGCGAAGGGCTTCATGCCGGCTTCCAGATGGCGCGCGATATTCTCCATCACAACGATGGCATCGTCGACCACAAATCCCGTTGCAATGGTCATGGCCATCAGCGAAAGATTGTCCAGGCTGTAGCCGAACAGATACATCACTGCGAACGTACCCACCAGCGAGACCGGCACGGCGACGGCGGGAATGAGCGTGGCGCGGCCGTTCCGCAAGAAAACAAATACCACCAGAATGACCAGTCCGATGGAAATAAGCAGCGTCCGCTCCACATCACCGACCGAGGCACGGATGGTTGTGGTGCGGTCAAGAACGATCGTAGTGTCGATGCCGAAAGGAATGGATGCCTGGACAGACGGAAGTTGAGCAATTATGCGGTCAACGGTGTCAATAATGTTCGCGCCAGGCTGGCGGAAGATGATCACCGTAACCGAGCGCTTGCCGTTCAAGTAGCCGGCGGCACGGATGTTCTGCACGGAGTCTGTCACCTGTGCGACGTCGGACAGACGGACCGCAGCGCCCTTGCTATAGCCGACGATGAGCGGCTTGTAGTCCGCGGCATGCGAGATCTGGTCGTTGGCCAGAATGTCCGCGGTGACCACGCCGTCGGTGATTTGGCCCTTCGCGAGGTCAGCATTCTGCAAACTCAGCACCGACTGCAAGTTCGCGAGGGTGAGGCCATAGTTGGCCAATTGCACGGGATTTGCGTCCACGCGCACGGAGGGCAACGCGCCGCCTCCGACCACAACCTGGCCTACGCCCTGTATCTGCGATAACTTCTGCGCCATGACGGTAGAAGCTTCGTCATAAAGTTTATCGGGACCGTATTTGTCCGAGGTAAGGCCGAGAATCATGATCGGCGAATCCGCCGGATTGACCTTGCGATAAGTCGGATTGCCCGGCAGGTTGGCAGGCAGATACGTTCGCGCCGCATTGATAGCGGCCTCCACATCGCGTGCCGCGCCATCGATGTCGCGGCTGAGGTCGAACTGGATGGTGATCGATGTACTGCCGAGCGTGCTGGAGGAGGTCATCTCCGTAACCCCCGCGATATGACCAAATTGCCGCTCCAGCGGCGTGGCGACGGAGGACGCCATAATCTCGGCGCTGCCTCCTGGCAAGCCAGCACTAACTGAAATCGTCGGAAAGTCGACTTCGGGCAGCGGCGCGACCGGCAGCACCTCAAACCCAATTGCCCCCGCAAGGGCAACCGCCACCGTGAGCAGCGTTGTAGCCACCGGCCGCCGAATGAAGGGTTCGGACATGCTCATGATGGCCCTGCCTGTTCCGGGTTTCCGGTTTCCGTCTGGTTCGATTTCTGCCCAAAGCGCTGTGCCAGATTGTCAAAAAAAATGTAGATGACGGGTGTGGTGTAGAGGGTAAGCGCCTGGCTCAGCAGCAATCCGCCCACCATGGCGATGCCCAACGGCCGGCGCAACTCAGAACCGAAACCTGTTCCAAGAGCCAGCGGCAATCCACCCAGCAGCGCGGCCATCGTCGTCATCATGATGGGCCGGAAGCGGAGCAGGCAGGCCTCGTAAATTGCATCCGTCGCGTTCTTGCCGTGCTTCCGCTCGCCTTCGAGCGCGAAATCGACCATCATGATGCCGTTTTTTTTCACGATACCAATCAGCAGAACGATGCCGATGATCGCCACCACGCTCAAGTCCTGATGAAAGAGGATCAGCGCGAGGAAAGCTCCCACGCCAGCTGACGGCAACGTGGAGAGAATCGTGATGGGGTGGACAAAGCTTTCATACAGAACCCCTAGCACGATGTACACGGTAACCAGCGCGGCCAGAATGAGCAAAGGCTCATTGGCCAGCGAATTTGTGAAGGATGCCGCGGTGCCTTGAAAGCCGGCCTGCAGACTGGCAGGCATGTGCATATCTTTCTGTGTTTTATCGACGGCCGTAATGGCCTCGCCCAGTGCGGCGTTCGGCGCCAGATTGAACGATACCGTGATAGCCGGAAACTGTCCCTGGTGGTTGATGGAAAGCGCTTCTGTCGTGTTCTCGAAATGCGAGAAAGCGCTCAGCGGAACGGCAACGCTGAACACTGAACTGGTAGCACCAGACGAATTGGCCCCGTTGTTGGTCGTCGAGGACAAACTCTGCGATAGCGCGTTTGGCGGAGGAGCAAGGGTATTTGCCGAGGGCGTATAAAGCGCCGAAGTCGTCAGCGCATTCGAACCTGCCGCGGATGCTCCGGAGGAGGCGAATGAGGAAGAAGCGCCCGCACCGCTCGCTCCCGCAGACGCATTGGACTGAATGTAGAGACGGTTCAGCTTGTTTGGATCCAGCTGAAACTGCGGCTCACTTTCGAGCACAACATGGTACTGATTCACCTGGGTGTACATCGTGTTAATCTGCCGCTGGCCGAAGGCGTCATACAGCGTGTTATCGATGGTGGTCGGCGCAATGCCGAATCGTGAAGCCGTGACCCGGTCAATCACCAGAGATACAGCCAGCCCTCCCGTTTGCTGATCGGTGGCGACGTCTTCCAGCTCCGGCAGCTGTTTCAGGCGCCCAACGAAGCGGTTGGTCCAGTCATTCAGTTCATTTGCATCGGGGTCTTCGAGGGTGTACTGGTATTGCGTGCGGCTCACGCGATCGTCCACAGTAATGTTCTGCACCGGTTGCATGAACAGCTGTATGCCCTGCACTTTGTCGAGTTTTGAATTGAGCCGGCGGATTACTTCGGAGGCGGTCATCTTGCGCTGGTCGAGTGGCTTTAGATTGATCGACATTCGGCCGCTGTTCGTAGTCGTGTTGGTGCCGTCTGCACCGATAAACGACGAGAGGCTTTCCACTGCCGGGTCATCCAGAATTACTTTTGCCAGCTCCTGCTGCTTCGCCGCCATGGCCTTTGAGCCAATCGCTGGTGGCGCCTGCGATATGCCCTGGATCACGCCCGTATCCTGCACCGGGAAAAATCCCTTCGGGATGATGATGTAAAGGAAAATCGTAAGCATCAGTGTGGCCAGCGCGACCAGGAGCGTAATCGTCTGGAAGCGAAGGACAAACTTCAGAGTGCGGCCATAGAACGCGATCATTCCCTCGAACGCACGCTCCGTGGCTCGATAGATGCGCCCTTGCTGCTCTTTAGGCTGGTGCCGCAGGATTCGCGCGCTCATCATGGGCGTGAGCGTGAGTGAAACTACTGCCGAAACGACGATCGTGACCGCGAGGGTGACGGCAAACTCGCGGAACAGCCGGCCCACGACGTCGCCCATGAATAACAGCGGAATCAGAACGGCGATCAGTGACACGGTCAGCGAGAGAATGGTGAAGCCGATCTGCTCCGCACCCTTGAGCGCAGCTTCCATGGGCGCTTCGCCTTCTTCAATGTAGCGCGAGATGTTTTCAATCATTACGATGGCATCGTCCACCACGAAACCGGTGGAGATCGTCAGTGCCATCAGCGATAAGTTATCCAGGCTGTAACCCAGGATATACATCGCTGCGAAAGTGCCGATCAGTGACAGCGGGACGGCCACGCTCGGGATGATGGTGGCGTAGATACTCCGCAAGAAGAGGAAGATGACCAGGACGACGAGGCCGACCGTCAACAGCAATTCGAACTCGACGTCGGAAACCGAGGCTTCGATTGCGGTTGTAAGATCGGTAAGCGTGGTCACCTGAATGCCCGTGGGCAGATTTGCCTCAAGCTGGGGCAAGAGCTGCTTGATGCTCTTGACCACACTGATGGTATTGGCTCCAGGCTGGCGTTGGACGTTCAGAATCACGGCTGGAGTCTGATTCATCCATGCGGCCTGATTATTGTTCTCCACGCCATTCACGATCTGCGCCACGTCGGTCAGCATCACCGGCGCGCCGTTACGGTAGGCAACTACAACTTTCCGATAGTCGTCGCTGGTGACCAGTTGATCGTTGGCATCGATCTGGTAATCCTGGCGCGGGCCATCGAAGTTCCCTTTGGCGGCGTTCACACTGGCTTGGGTCAGCGCGGTGCGCAGGTCTTCCAGGTTGATGCCGTAAGACGACAGCGCCGCGGGGTTCGCTTGAATTCGGACTGCGGGCTTTTGACCGCCGCTGATGGTTACAAGGCCAACGCCGTTGAGCTGCGAAATCTTGGGCGCGAGACGCGTGTCCACAAGATCCTCTACCTGAGAAAGCGGCATGGCACTTGACGTGATTGCCAGGGTAAGCACCGGAGCATCGGCTGGATTCGTCTTACTGTAGATGGGCGGCGCAGGCAGAATGGATGGCAAAAGGCTCTGCGACGCGTTTATGGCAGACTGCACCTCTTCCTCGGCGACATCGATATTCAGACTGAGACTGAACTGCAGCACAATCACGGAAGTGCCACCGGAACTGGTCGAGGTCATCTGGCTCAGGCCCTGCAGTTCGCCGAATTGGCGCTCCAGGGGAGCAGTGACTGTTGTCGCCATCACGGTCGGGCTGGCTCCGGGATAAAACGTGAGCACCTGAATGGTTGGATAATCGACTTCCGGCAAAGCGGAAACCGGCAGTTGGGTATAGCCAACGATGCCGACCAGCAGGATTGCAGCCATCAGCAAAGAGGTAGCAACCGGCCGCAAAATAAACGGACGAGATGGACTCACTGGGCGCTGCTCCCGCTCGTGCCGGCCGCGGCGGGCTTGGCCGAAGGCTGGTTCGAAACCGTGACCGCAGTCTTGTCCTGCAACTTATCGAAGCTGCTGTTGGCAACAACATCTTCCGGATTGACGCCGTCAACCTGGGTGAGACCCGCATCCGTAACTCCCGGCTTGACGCTGCGCATGTGAGCGATGTTGTCTTGAATCACATACACGAAAGATGCCTGGCCATTTTGTTGAATGGCGGAAGCCGGAATCAGCGTTACCCCTTGCAACGTATTGACCAGCAGCCGCGTGTTTACAAACTGGTTTGGAAAGAGTGCGGCGTTCTTGTTGCCAAAGACAGCGCGCCCTCTTACTGTCCCGGTCGTGGTGTCGATCTGGTTGTCCAGCGTCAACAGCTTTCCGGTGGCAATCTTGGTCTGCGCAGTGCGATCAAAGGCATCGACGGCCAGCGTAGCCTTCTTCTGCAGCCGAGCCTGAACCGGACCCAGGCTGTCTTCCGGGATGGTGAAGATTACGGTAATCGGATCGAGCTGCGTAATCACAAGCAGGGTGGTGCCTCCCGCAGACTGCACCACGTTGCCGGGATCCACCAACCGTAACCCGACGCGGCCCGCAATGGGTGCGGTGATGTGGCAGAAATCAAGCTGAACCTGATCATATTGCACCGTGCCCTGATCGTTCTTAACCGTTCCCTGATCCTGCAACAGCAGTTTTTCCTGGTCGTCCAACAGCTGCTTCTGGATGGCATTGCGCGCCCATGCGGCGCGGTAGCGCTCAAGATCCATCTGAGCCTGGGCAAGCACGTTTTCGTCTCGCTCCAGAGCGCCTTGAGCCTGCAAGAGATTCGCTTGGTAGGGGCGCGGATCAACGTCAATCAGCGGATCCCCCTTCCGCACCAACTGACCCTCCTTGAAGTGCACAGCAATGACCAGGCCATTGACTTGGCTGGTAATCGAATCGGTATAGACGGGAGTGACCGTACCGATCGCATCGAGGTATACGCCGATATTTCCTTTTTGAGCCGTCGCGGTCGTAATCGTGATTTTCGGCGGAGCGGCCGGGACTTTTTTCCCGTCCTCATGGTGGCGCCATAACAGCACGATGGCGAGTACGACGACGAGCAACAACACGATTCCGGCAATGATCCACAGTGCGCTGTGTCGGTGAGATTCCGAACCGTAAGCCGGGAGTTGATGGTCACGCTCGACGTGGGGCTTTTCATTCGTGTCAACGGTCAAAAGGGGTCTCCTTTGTCGGCTCCGAATCGTTCGAAAATTATAGCTGTGGAACGGGGATTCCAGCGCGCAATCGTGATTCCTGAGGACGGACCACCTTGGATGCCGATTACAGCGGAGTGGGAAGGAGAAAAAGGAAAGGAGAAAAAGGAAAGGTCTGAGGCGCGAGCGGATGCCCGCACCTCAAATAAAACGTCAGCCTAGCCTTGCGTAGGATGCAAAACGCGGAAAGTGCTTCCGGCATTGGACCAGACCAGCACCAGGGCATCGCTGTCCTTGGGTAGGCTGGCCAGCGCCTTCTGCACATCGGCCACGGAATGCACGGGCTGCCGGTTCACTTCCGTGATCACTTCGCCCTGCTGCAGACCGGCGTTATCGGCCGGACTGCCGGGAGCGACTTGCTCGATCACGGCGCCGTGAACGTCGTCACTGGCTCGCAGTTGCTGCCGGAGATCAGGCGTCAGGTCTCCCAACCCGAGGCCCCAGCGCGGCTTGCTGTGACTGGCGTCGCTGCTTTGGTTATCGTGCCCGCCTTTGCCCATTGCCTCCAGCGTGACTGGCACTTCGACCGAGTTGCCATCGCGCAGGGCTTTGAGGTGCAGCGTGGTGCCGGGTTGCTGTTCTCCCACTTCGACTTGCAGTTCACCCGCGTCGGCCACTGGTTTGCCGTTGAGTTCGGTGACGACATCACCTACCTTCAGCCCCGCTTTCGCGCCTGGCGAGTTGGGCTCGACCTGGGTGATGACCGCTCCAGAAGCATTATTCACGTGGAAGAAATGCGCCTCCTCCGGAGTAACATCACTGATCCCAATGCCGATGTATCCGTGACTGACTTTTCCGTACTTGATGAGATTGTCGACCGTAGGCTTCACGATCTGTGTGGGAATCGCGAATCCCATGCCAGAAAACCCACCGGTCTCGGAAACCAGGAAGGTGTTGATGCCCACGACTTCGCCGTGCGCGTTGACCAACGGTCCACCGGAGTTGCCCGGGTTGATAGCCGCATCCGTCTGGATGAATTGGCCAGGCGAACGGCGGTCTGCCGATAGATTCGGCCGGTTCAGCGCGCTGACGATCCCGCGGGTGACGGTGAACTGGAATCCCAGAGGATTGCCGAACGCGAGCACAGTCTGCCCGGGATGCAGCTGCGTGGAATCTCCCAAGGGCACGCTGGGCAAATTGCTTCCGTCGATCTTGATGACCGCCAGATCGGTTAGAGGATCGGCGCCGACGAGTTTCGCAGGCAGGATTCGCCGGTCCGTCAGGGTGACGCGAATATCGACGGCGCCATCAATGACATGGTTATTGGTCACGATGTAGCCATCCGGCGAAATAATGACACCGCTGCCTAGACCGTGCTCAATGTTGGATTGCGGACCCATTTGACCAAATCCGTGTTGGCCGAAGCCGAACTGTTTGCCGAAAGGTCCAAAGAACTGCTGTAGGCCGTTGGAGTCGTTGCCGCCGTCGTTGTTTCGGTCGTTGTCGCCGCTGTCGGCTGGGTTCGAAGCGACGCCGGACTTCTTGGAGACGACGGTTACGTTGACGATGGCCGGAGTGACGCGAGCGGCCAAGGTTTCCATGGCGTGATCAAGCGAAAGCAACGCGCTAACGCTGTTATCGTCGAGTGGTGCAGCGGCCGCTGCTGGCGCCGCCGCTCTCACGGGACCGTCAAATTCATAGGCTGTAAGCGACATGACCATCGCCACCGCAGCCAAGGCTATAAGCAAGCGCCGGTTAAGCGCCGACTGGCAATACTTGACGCAACTTTTCATGGTGCTTTTCTCCTTTGGTAAAACTAATTGTTTAGTTGATGAAGATAAAAAAATTAGCCCTAGATCAGACCCATTACCAGGGCCGATTCCCACTGTTGTTCCGCCCGACTTCCTACTCTTACTTTCCAAACGCACAGAGCCCAAACCCGCGACCCGGAAGCGTCATAACGCGAGGTTTGCAGAATGACAAACGTCTCCTGCAAGGGAAGATCCTTCGGCGTTGCGCGCATCAGCAAAGGCTTGGGCGTCGTCGTTTCTTTCAACCGCACCTCTTTCAATCGCACCGGCACGCCTGCAGTTCGCGGATTAAAAGCGGCCTGGATTGCTCTGGGGGAGGCCACTCTGGGCGGCGTAACACTAGTTCGCGCAACATTCGCCGCCACTGTGTGGCTGCTGGCGGCATCTGCGACTCCCGCTGTCGCTTCGTTCTTCGCCGACTGCTGTGCCGGTTGAATCTGCGCTTCACGCAAGTTCGATTGCGACTGGAAGGCCACAATCCGCGGTGCATAAGGAGCGGCGCCCAAAACCGCCGCCAGCAGGCCCGCACTCACACCCAGAACCGGCGTCCAAAGGCCTTTGCGATTTGGCCGTCCGACATCGAGGATGTGCGCGACGCGCAGCGACATCTGGCACACACGGCTTACCAGGGCTTGCGCCAAAGCCAACCCTCGCGCATTTCGCAATTTCTCGGCAAACGAAATCAGAGACGATGCGTAAGCCCTGGGGCTTACAGTCTGCGCCAAAACAATGTCGTCGCAGGCCATCTCACGCTCGAGCGTCAGGCGATTTTCAATCCACCAGACCGCGGGATGAAAGAAGAACACAGCTTTCACGATCTTCTGACCGAGATTGGTCCAATCATCCCAGCGGCGAAGATGCGCGAGTTCATGGAGCAGAATTACCTTGATCTCTTCAGCGGAGAGTTGTGGCAACAGCCCGACCGGGAAGACAATTGCAGGCCGAAAGAAGCCGATGGCAGCGGGAATGGCCACGTCGCTGGAAACACACAGTTTCACCCGGCGCCGGGAGCTAAAAGCATGAAGAATCCCGTTGATCGCGGGATCGAGAGTCGCAACATCCACTACCAGACACCGCCGGCGAATTTGCCGCACACGCCAGAGCCCGACGCTCAGCCCAACAAGTGAAAAAGCGGCCCCAGCGCCCCACGCAGCGAACAAGTAATAAGCCCAGGAAGTGGAAAGTATAACTTCTCTATTCTGGATCGGCCGAAGGGTTAGAGAGTGTGCGCCACCGAGTCCCAAACCTGAAAGAAATGGAAGGGCGACAACAGCCAGAAGCGCTGAGAACCAAATGGCAAAACGGGTTCCGGAGTTCTGCCGGCCTATGATCCGAAGCAACAGCCATACCGTGCCAACCAGAACGATTCCCGGGACGGCAGTATTCAACACACGTTCGGTGAGGATTTGCGCCAGGGCTTGCAGATGCAGAACTTGCAAGTGCAGGACGCTCATTTCGCGTCACCCCCGGCACTTTTCACGTTGCTTCTCACGTTACTTCTCACTTCACTCCTAACGTCACTCCGGTCCAGCAGATCGCGTAGGCGTTTCAGATCGGCGGCGTCGATCACCTCGTCTTGCAGAATGTTTAGTATCAGTGCCTCATGCGAGTTGCGGAAGAACCGGCCAACCAGGTGCCGAACCTCGGAGCGGGTAGCCTCCTCGCGCCCGATAACCGGCTCATAGACGTGGGCACGGCCATCCTTTGCATGCCTCACATGGCCTTTCTTTTCCAGAGTGCGGATCGTCGTCAGCACCGAGTTATAGGCCAGAGCAGAGCCTAGCCAATCCAGCACTTGCTGAACCGTGCCAGAACCCCTACGCCAGAGCACTTCCATGATGCGAAGCTCAGCTTCAGTCAAGGTTGCGGACTGCTTTGGCGGCACTCTAGCTCTCCTTCCTCCGGTTAGACGGACGATCGTTTAGACGGACGACCCTCGAAAAGGTAACTAGTTATTTAGTTGCTGGACGCGACCTTGGAGTTGCCCAAGCCGGCGCACTGGGCGTTTGAGCCTGGGCGGCGGCCGCGTATGTGGCGAAGGGGACGAGCCGGCGGTGAAGCCGAGTGGGTTGTTACAATGTTACCCGGTCGTCGGGGATGCGCCTTGTTAGTCCAATATTGAAACACGCGGTGTACCCGGTTTTGCATCACATGGGATGGCTCGACTGGGTTACACCAGTCGGCGGCTACGCAGTCGTGAACTATCACGGTATCGTTCCGGCCGACCATTCCGGCGGCAAAACATTTCTCGACGGAAACCTGATTCGCCCCGAAGCCTTTCGACAGCACCTTCAATTTCTAAAGCGTCACTATCGCGTCATTCACCCAGAGGACTTTCGAGCCTTTGTTGAGCATGGCAAGCGGCTCCCACCGCGCTCCGTTCTTCTGACCTGCGACGACGGTCTGGTTAACACGTTGACGGATATGCTCCCATTGCTGCTAAGCGAGGGCGTATCCTGCCTTTTTTTCGTGACCGGGGCTTCGTGCGGTAGTAAGCCGGGCATGCTTTGGTACGAGGAGCTTTACCAGTTGATGCGCAGCAGGCCGCTGGACGGACTCGACTTGCAGATCCCCGCTGATGAAAGTGCAGAACCTTCAGGGAGTTTTCAAGCCCGGTGGTGGAGCACAGTCAGAAGAGCCTCGCGATTGGACGCGAGAGCCCGCGCGGATTGGATGAGCCTGGTGCGCGGTCACTGCGCCACTCCGGGTGCCGGTTCCGAGCTTCATTCTGGACTTCATTCAGAAAGACGGTGGCGCCTCCTGAATGCTGCCGAACTGGGGGAACTGGCAGAGGCTGGAATGACCATCGGAGCGCACACCTCGTCGCATCCCGTTTTGTCGCTATGCGGCGAAGAGGAAGCGCGCCGCGAGATTCAAGAAAGCAAGAACCACATAGAGCGAGTCCTGGGGCAGCCGGTCTGGGCATTCGCCTATCCCTTCGGCACCCCTTCCACTATGGGGGAGCGCGAGGTGCGCCTTGCTCACGAGGCGGGATTTGCATGCGCATTTCTCAACGTGGAGCACTGGCATTGGGGGCCTTCGAATCTCTTTGCCCTGCCGCGAATCCATGTGACCGCGAACACGACGCTTCCTGAGTTTGCGGCCCACTTGAGCGGGCTTCACGCCCGCCTCCAGCGGGCCGTGGGAGGTTAGAATTATGGTTGTCTTGCGTCTCCACCAGGAATGCGGCATCCTTTACACCAGTCCACAAGTCTCTCGGTAGGAAAGCCTGAAAACCCGTGCGTACAACGGTTCTGAAAAAAATCTCGGGAGATCGCAACCTTGCTGCCTTCAACAGCCCGGAGGTCACTTCCTACTATTCGTCTCTGAACTACCTCACTCCTTGCGAGCGGTTGTTGTTCGATGAATATCTGAGACCGGGGATGACAATCCTGGATCTGGGCGTGGGTGGAGGACGAACAACTCCATATCTATCATCGATCGCCAGCCAGTATGTAGGCGCGGACTATGCTCCTGAAATGATTTCTGCTTGCCGAAGGAAGTTTCCGAATCTCGAATTCGAAACTGTAGGCGCCGCCGACCTTTCGATATATGCTCCATCAAGCTTTGACGCTGTGGTGATGGCCTTCAACGGCATGGACTCTGTGATTCCCGATGAGTCCCGCTATCGCGCTCTGCGCGAGATTCACCGTGTGCTGAAACCCGAGGGCGTTCTGATTTTCTCCTCCCATAATGTGCGCTCGATTCTTGTGCGACCAGCCTGGAATCCGCAGCGGCTGGCGAGCATTGCGAGGCAAATGGTGGGCCGTAGCTCGGTTTTGTATCGCCCGCTGCTCTGGAGTCTCACCGGCCTGCGTTTGGTCATCGCGGTCTTTCAATCAATCGCGAAGTCGCTGGCTCGGGCCGCGCGGAGAGTGCCAACCCGTGCATTTTGGCGAGGGGAAGGATACATGATTGACGCAGCCCATGGCGGGATGAGAATCCACTTGTGGACTCCCGAAAAAGTCGCGCAAGAACTCAATCAATTCGGCTTCCGTCTGCTGCGTGTTCTTGGCGATGACTATCCTCAGCCCAGTCGTCTTTATGTCACCGATTGGTACTACTATGTCTTTTCCAGAGCGGAAGCCACGGGGGAAAAGTAAGTTTGCGAATAGTTCTGCTCAGGAAAATTCCGGAAGATCCTTCTCTGCAGCGACGCTGGAATGACTTGGTCCCGCTGATGGAGTGCCCAAAGGTTTTCTACACCTGCGAATGGGCGCTCGCCGTGCAATCTGCATATCAAGCCTCTCTAAAGCCTTTGCTGTTTCTTGGCTACGACGGAGATGATCTGGTGGGTGTGGCCTGTCTGGGCACGGACCCTGGCGAACAAAATGTGAGCTTTCTCAACGCTACTACCGGGGACTACTGTGAGTTCCTGAGCCATCCGCAGCGGCGAGCAGAGTTCGTTGAAGCGGTTTTCGCTGAACTTCACCAACTCGGATTAGGCAGTCTCGTGCTTGCCAGTTTGCCGGCAGACTCGGCGACCCCTGCCGCCCTTCGGTCTGTGGCAAAGAAATATGGTTTTCACCTCTACATTCGACCTTCATCCTCGTGCCCCCAGGTAGAGCTAGGTTCAGCCGTGCAACGCCAGGAGTTGAAGACCACTGTCGGGCGCAAAAGACAGCTCCGCCGGTGCCTGAAAGCGATGGAGCGTGAGGGGCCTGTCACATGCACTTACCTCAAGTCGTGGGCCCAGATTCAGGCTGTCTTGCCGGATTTCGTCCATATCCAGGTGGCGCGCTTCCGGGCTAAACAGGGCGTCAGCTTCCTCTCCGCGCCCGAGCGCCAATTCTTCATGGAGGATCTTGCACGAAGATTCGCCGATACCGGGATTGTGACTTTAGCCACGTTGAAGATCGGGCAGCGGCGGGTCGCGTGGAGCTATACCTTTCAATTTCAGGGAGGATGGTCCCTTTATCAGACAACCTTCGACATTCGCGACGAGGAAAATTCTCCCGGCTACTGCCTGCTGGCGAAGATTCTGATCGAAGCCTGCGAGACGAACACATTTAGCGGCGTGGACATGGGGTTAGGAGCAGAGGCCTATAAAGAATGGTTTGCGAACGGCACTCGGGAAACTCTGTACGCCACGCTGACAACGTCTCCCCTGCGGCACCTGCGCGGGATGGCAAGGTATCGCATCGCAACCGAGGTGAAACGCTTCCCAAGACTCGAAGCCGCGATACGAAATACGCGATCCAGACTGGGGATGTGAACGTTCGTATCTCCGTGTAAGTGGTTCAAAATTCTCCGGTTAATATCCCCTCGTCTGGTTGTGGGAGAGCCATTCTAGTTATCATCTACTAACCCATTTCCCTTGACCACGCTGCGGTCAGGCAGTAAATCTCTCCTTAGGAAACAAAGTGAACCAAAGCTGAAGAGTTGGAGTTCATCCACTTGGGAAAGAGCTTGCTCCCTGACGATGTCCGAACCGCATACCCGGTCGAGGAGTGGCGTTTCCCTGCCTGGTCAAAGACCCTCACGGATGTCCTGCACGAACTTAAGCTGCGTACGTACGACATAGCCAGGAAGTGGCAGGACCAGACCTCCGATGTTGGAAGCGCTGAAGAACATCCACACGGAACAACAACAGCTACCGCATATTCAAGCATGAGCTATGAAGAACTCCGCAAGATCGCTGACAACGACCCCGTTGCCGACAGAATGTCGAATGAGGACTACGAGTCTTTATCCGTAGAACTGTGGAGAAAGTTCAGTTTGGAAAAAGGCTTGCGGTAATCCCATTCTGAGTTGTCCGCCATCCGCCCGTATCAGACGGCACCTGGACGAAACAATAACGCAAACACTTCTGAGATTGAAACTCTGAACCTGGTAGCCCGTTTTACCGAGGTTGGGCGGGATCCAGAGCGGAGTTGATAGCCGCCTCGGACGTTACGGTAGCGTTGTGCCAATCGCCAATTTGTTCGACCGCCTGCGCCAGCGACGCCACGACTCGGTCGGGCCGCGTACTTCCAAAGCGTTCTTTCGCTTTGTCGAGGTCGCCGGAAAATCCCCAAATGCCGGCGAGGATCCGAATTTGAGGCAAGTGTATGCGGATGCGCTGGCACAGCGTGCGCGCTTGCGCGAACGCGAAGGGAGGAAGCGCGGAGATGCAGACCACGTCTTGGGGTTCGGGCAGGAGATTCGTCAGTATCTCCTCGAAGGGCGAACCAACCGGCAGCGAAAGGACGCCGTGGCCGGCTCGCTCCAGCAATTGGGCGAGCATCGAGGAAGTGATTTCGTCGGCCTGATCATTCGCCGCCAGACAAAAAATGCGAACGGTTGAAGGTGCAGGCTCCGCTGTGTTCGACGGCAATTCGTGCTGCGTGGTCGATATCCAGCGCGACTTCAGCCTTCTTGGTTTTGCCGAGACCTCTTCCGGCCGGTAAACGGCCAACTCGGAAACAATTTCACTTACGCTGAGAAACAAGAATGACTCCCGCGCCTCGTCTAATGCACCCTTGTGCCGGTCTTGTTCAGCCAGGGAGAGCGCGGGAACCAGAACCTCGTCATAGAGCCTCATCAGGGAGTGGGTTTTCAAAAAAGTATCCGCGATGGCGCGAGCATCTTCCTGGTCCAGAGCCAGTAGACGCTGATAAAACCGAGCCTCCACCGACAGGGCGCTCTCATCCCCGAGAAGAACATGCAGGAAGGACATCCGCGGCACATATCGCCCCAGTACGATCGCAACCACCGTCAGCGGAACCGCCAGAACCAGCCCGGCCCAGCCCCAAAGCATGGTCCAGAAAACTGTGCTTACCAACAAAGCGAGAGAGGAGATTCCGGTGCGCGCGCCGTACAGCAAGGGCTCAACAAAATTCGTTGCGATCAATTCCAGCAGCACGAATAGCAGAATTACCAGGAGCGGCGGTCCCCAACCATTGAATAATGCCAGAGCCAGCCCCAATGGGAAGGCAGTCGCCGTAACGACGCCAGCATAAGGCACGATTCGGAAAACACCTGCGATGACCCCCCAAAGGGGGGCATTCGGAATACCGATCAGGAAGAGACCAACTCCAAAACAAAGACCATAGCAGGCGTTGACAAGAAACTGAACGACCAGATAGCGGCTGACGCGGTTGGCTGCGTCATCCAAAGCCAGCGTCATAGTGTTCAACTGCGCAACCCCGGCGAGGCGCAGAAGGCGATTGCGCAGGTCCACCTGCTCGATCAGGATGAACACGGTAAAGATCAGAACCATGCCAGCCATTCCGAGCGGCTGGAGAACCGTACCCAGCACCCCGCGAAGGTATTGCAAGCCACTTGCAGGGACCGCGACAACTTGGACCGGCACAGGCCCGGCCGGCTGCGTCGCGGTCTTGGCCTGGGAACCTTTTGCTGCCAAATCGGTTGGCTGGTTTGGACCAGTCAGGTTTGGACTAATCCTCGAGTCCGTAAGCTCATCGCTGATTTCTTTCACGCTTGCCGCCCCGCGCTCGAGCGCGCTGTTCGGGGGGAAGTGAAGGGCATCGATCTTATTCTGAATATTCAAACGATACTTGGGGAGATCGTTCGCGACTTCAAGCAATTGATCAGCGACCACCCAGCCCATCCCTCCGATGACGCCCGCGGAAATTAGCATCACCAGCGCTACAGCGGGTACGCGCCGCATGGGGAGCTTTTGGAACCACATCACCATCGGAGTTAGCAAGAAGTTGAGAGTGAGGGCAAGAGCAAGGGGAATCAGAACCGCGCGCGCAAAATATAGAATCAGAACGATGCCAGCCAGGGTAACCAGGGGATTAAACGTTGGCGAATCTGGTCGGGAACGACTCATATGCTTTAAAACTTTACTCCAATTCCGGCCCAAAAATCGCCCTGATTCGCCTCGCCTCTGGGATGGACAAAAGCCGCTAAATCCAGGCTAGTTACGGGATCCAGCGCACCAGGCGGCCGAACCGACTCAGCCTGCCGAGCCGCCTACTCGCCCAAATAATGCCGGCCGGGCACATCCCTCAACCATTGCGCTGCTGTTTCAGCAGTCAAGTCCCGCTGCGGCATCGCCAGCATTTCGTATCCCACCATGAACTTTTTTACCGTCGCCGAACGCAACAAGGGCGGGTAGAAATGCGCGTGCAGATGAAATTCAGGATGTGCCTCGCCGTCAGTCGGCCGCTGATGAAAACCCATGGTGTAGGGAAACGAAGTCTTGAAAAGGTTGTCGTATCGAACCGTGACTTGCGAGAGTATGTCGGCGAGGGCGTTGCGCTCCTCGTGACTCAATTCGTGCAGCGCTGCCGCGGGTCTCCGGCTGACGAGCAGAGTCTCAAAAGGCCACACCGCCCAGTACGGCACCAGCACGACGAAATGCTCGTTGACGCACACCATCCGCTCCTGCTTTTCCAGTTCAAGCGCAAGGTAATCGCCCAGCAATGTCGAGGCATGCGACCGGTAGTAGTCCCCGAGCGCAGCCAGTTCTCCCGCCAATTCATTGGGCAGAGTTTGATTCGCCCAGATCTGCCCGTGCGGATGCAGATTGCTGCATCCCATCATTGCGCCACGATTCTCGAAGACTTGTACCGATTGCATGTTCGGCTGGCTTCCAAGTTCGCGGAACTCCTCGGCCCAGGTATCGACCACCCGATGGATTTCCGGCACTCCCATTCGAGCCATTGTGAGATCGTGCCTCGGTGAATAACAAATCACGCGACAACGCCCCGCTTCACTGCGCGCGACTAGAAGCCCTCGTTCCTCGATTTGTTCGGCGGGAGTTTCCGGTTTCAGAGCTGCGAAGTCGTTGTCAAAAACAAACGTTCTGGTGTAGGCGGGATTCGTCGCTCCACCAGCTCGCACATTGCCTGGACAAAGGTAGCAGTCGGGATCGAAAGCCAACCGCACTTCGGGTGGAACGCTTTCCACCTGCCCCTGCCAGGGCCGCTCCATCCGGTGCGGAGAAACCAGCACCCATTCCCGCTTCAGTGGATTGAAGCGACAATGCGGATGCGCCTTCAGATCGGATAAACTCATCGGCGGACCTTTTTCATCGTAATCCGCACCGGGCGCGACTTCCTCTTCGTCGTCGAGTGTGCCAGCATGCGCAACCGCCTGACCTGCAACGGCACATGGGTTGTACAATGCGCATGCAGCCGTGTCAAGAAAAGCCGCCGGCTGATGCCGCACCGTTGCCCAGAACATCTGCAGATCGCATTCCGAGGAGGGAGCGCTCGTGGCAAACCGTTGTTTTATCCCATTCTTGATCCTGGTCCTGTCCGCGGTGGTCGTCGTGTGCAGCCTCTCCGCAGCTCAGATGAATGGCGGTTCGTCGTCCGCGCTACTCGCTCCAACGCCCGTGATGGGTTGGAATAGCTGGAACAAATTTGGCTGCAACGTGAGCGAAAAGCTTATCCGCGAGATTGCCGACGCTATGGTCAGCAGTGGGATGCAGAGTGCCGGCTACCGGTACGTCAACATTGACGACTGCTGGCAAGTCAGCCGCGAGGCCGACGGAACCATCGTTGCCGATCCCCAGCGTTTTCCGAACGGCATAAAGAGCGTGGCCGAGTACGTCCACGGCAAGGGACTGAAACTTGGCATCTACACCGACGCCGGCCGCATGACCTGCGAGAAACGGCCAGGCAGTTTCGAACATGAGGTTCAAGATGCCAACACCTACGCCTCATGGGGCGTGGACTATGTGAAGGTCGACTGGTGTCACGCCGAGGGACTTGATCCGGAAGTGCAATATGCCAAAATTCGCGATGCCCTGGCGCACTCCGGCCGGCCAATCGTTTTCAGCATTTGCAACTGGGGAGTAAAGGCGCCATGGCGCTGGGGACCCAGGACAGGAAATCTCTGGCGCACCACGGGGGACATTAGCGATAACTACGGTCGCATGTCTGAAATTGGATTCTCGCAAAATGGGCTCGAGAAATTCGCAGGCCCCGGACACTGGAACGACCCCGACATGCTGGAAGTTGGCAACGGCGGCATGAGCCGCGATGAATATCGCACTCACATGGCGCTCTGGGCAATTCTGGCCGCACCCTTGCTCGCGGGAAACGACCTGCGCACCATGAACGCCGAAACCCGCGAGCTGTTGACCAACTCCGAAATAATTGCCGTCGATCAGGATCCCAAGGGCATACAAGGCCACCGCGTCTGGGAAGAAGGCCCGCTGGAAATCTGGGTGAAGGCGCTCGCCGACGGGAGCCAGGCCGTTGCACTCTTCAACCGCACCGAAGCTGAGTTCAGAATCCGGCTCGACTCCAAGCTCATCGGTGTGCAGCCCTCGGCAAAGTTACGAGACCTGCTGGACCACAAGGATCTGGGCCCGATCAAAGATTCCTACACCACGGAAGTACCGCAGCACGGCGTAGTCATGCTCAAGGTTTCCATGTAATTCCCGCGAGAATTGTGACCGGCTCACCGCGTAATTCCCATCTGCGTCAGAAGGAACGCATAGTCAAACGCCGATTCCTTCAATCGATCGTAGCGCCCTGAAGCGCCTCCGTGTCCCGCAGGACTCAGATTTGCTTTCAGAACGAGCACATTGTGGTCGGTCCTTAGAGCACGCATCTTGGCCACATACTTGGCCGGCTCCCAGTACATCACCTGGCTGTCATTGAACGATGTCTTCACCAGCATGTTGGGATAAGCTTTGGCCTCGATATTGTCATAAGGAGAATAGGTAATCATGTAGTCAAAGGCCGGCTTCTCCTTTGGGTTTCCCCATTCTTCGAATTCAGTGACGGTGAGCGGCAACGACTCGTCGAGCATCGTATTCATTACGTCGACAAACGGAACTCCGACCAGCGCCGCCTTGAACAAATCGGGACGCAGGTTGAGAACCGCGCCCATCAGAAGCCCACCTGCGCTCTCGCCTTCGATCACCAGCCTATCCTTCGAGCCATATCCCTGCGCTACCAGGTATTCGGCGCAGGCGATAAAGTCGGTGAAGGTGTTTTTCTTGTGCATCATGCGTCCATCGTCGTGCCACGCTTTCCCCATCTCTCCGCCGCCGCGAATGTGCGCCACTGCGGCAACCACCCCACGATCGACCATGCTGAAGAGGTCAGAATCGAAATCGAGATCGATGGAGTCGCCGTACGAGCCGTAGCCGTAGAGATACAGCGGCCCCTTGCCGTCCAGCGTGGTGCCCTTCAAATGGACCACTGAGATCGGGATTCTAACCCCGTCCGCTGCGGTGGCATAGATTTGTTCCACTTGATAACGTGTACGGTCATATCCGCCAGGTACCTCCTTCTGCTTCAGCAAAACAGATTTCGCATTTCCCATGTCGTACTCGAAAATCGACTCCGGCGTAATTGCTGACTGGTAGATGAAGCGGAACTTGGCTGTGTCGTACTCCCGGTTTATATATTCGGAGACGTCGTAAGCCGGCTCCGGAAACTCAATCCGCTTCGATTGGCCGCTGTTCAAATCGATCACGCTTATCTGCGGTAATCCGTTCTCGCGTTCGTATCGGACGTAGTAGTTCTTAAAGAATGTGATGTCTTCCAGCATGACGCTGGGCCGCTGACCAACCACCTCCCGCCAGTTCTGGCTACGCGGATCGCTCACCGGCGCCTTCACCAGACGAAAGTTGCGCCCCGTGTCATTCGCGCGGATGTAAAAAAATTCTCCGTTGTGATCCGGGTAGTATTCAACATCCTGCTTACGCCGCTCCATGACCTTCCAATCTGCCATCGGCTGATCGGCAGAAATGTATCGGACTTCCGTCGTGGTGTGGCTGCCGGAAATCAAAAAGATGTAAGCCTTGCTGAGGCTCTTTCTGGCCTCGATATCGAAACGCTCGTCCTTTTCCTCATAAACCAGGTCGTCAGGGCCCGTCGTCCCAACCACGTGGCGGTACAGGCGGTATTGGCGCTTAGCGGCATCTTCCACTGTGTAGAAGAGGGTCTTGTTGTCATTTGCCCAGACCACGGATCCGACCTTCTCGGCGTGGTCGGGGAGCACCTTCCCGGTTCGCAGATCCTTAACTCCAAGCACGTATTGTCGAAAGCCTGTGCTGTCGGTCGAATAGGCGAGCAGGTTGTCGTCACTACTCACCGCAAAAACGCCCAGAGCCATGAAGCTTTGCCCCTTTGCCAACTCATTGACATCGAGCACCACTTCTTCGGGCGCGTCTAGGCTGCCTTTTTTCCGGCAGCGAATCTGGTATTGCTTGCCGGCCTCGGTGCGGGAATAATAAAAATAGTCGCCTTTCTTATAGGGGACGTCCACGTCGGTTTCCTTGATGCGGCTCAGCATCTCGTCATACAGTCGCTTTTGAAACGCTTCGGTGGGCTTCATCACTGCATCGGTATAGGCGTTTTCGGCCTCGAGATAGGCCCTCACCTCGGGATTTTTCTTGTCGCGCAGCCAGAAATAGTTGTCCACCAACGTGCGGCCATTCACTTCAGTCGTTTTTGGCACCTTCTTCGCTACCGGCGGTGCTGGCAGCGGAGCGGCGGTGTCTGCGGCAAGAATGCTGAGAAGCGAAACGAACAACAGAAGAAGAAGCTCAAGACGTCTCACACCGTCCCGATTCATGCACGACCGGTTCATGCTCGAGAGATTCATAGGGATGTTCCTCATATTGCGCGCGGGAATAGCGGCGCAAGTATACCCAACTCCAGCCAATCGTAAGCGCGCCTAGAACTCCGCCTTCACCCTGGCGGTGCCTGCGCTCACATATTTGATTGTGGCCAACACTGCTTCCTTAATGCTCAAACGCGGTCGCCATCCCAGGGCCCGGATGCGAGAACAATCGAGCAGAATAAAAGGACTGTCCCCGATCCAGCCGCGTTCGCCTCCCGCGTACGTGAGCTTGGGATGCAGACCAAGATACTCGCAAATCCACCCGATGGAGTCGTTCACCTCGCAATACTCGTCGGTCCCGAGATTGAAGATGTTCACCTTGCCCTGCGCCCGGTCGATGGCGGTAAGAATCGCGTCGATGCAATCCTGCACGTACAAATACGATTTCCGCTGATGCCCGTTGCCCAGCACATGGAGATGTTCCGGATGCTCAGCGAGCTGCTGGTAAAAATCGAACACATGCCCGTGCGAGTAGCGCTCTCCTAGAATCGATACGAAGCGAAAAATGTAGCCTTGCAGTCCAAAACCTTCGCAGTAAGCCTGAATCAGGCCTTCCGCGGCCAGTTTGGAAGCGCCGTAAAGCGAAGTCTGGATAGGAAACGGACACGTCTCGGGCGTAGGGAAAATTTCCGGCTCGCCATAGACCGACCCGGTCGAAGAGAAAACAATGCGCTTGCAGCCTGTGTCTCGCATTGCTTCCAGCACGTTCCAGGTCGCGATCGTGTTTTGGTCCAGATCCTTGCGGGGATGTTCGGTGCCGAAGCGCACGTCGGCATTGGCCGCAAAATGAATCACCAGTTCCGCGCCTTCCATCGCCTGAGTCAGACTCTTGCGGTCAAGCAAGTCTGCCTGATGGAAAGTGAACTGCGGATGCGCCCTCGCGCTTTCCAGAAAGCGCATCTGTCCAGTCGACATGTTGTCAAGACCGGCGACGCTATGGCCTGCAGAGAGCAAGCGATCGACCATATTACTGCCGATAAAGCCCGCGGCACCAGTAACCAGAACGCGCAAAATAACCTCCACCTGAAAACCGAAAATGAAGATCGAAACTGGATATCTCGAGCGCTGACTCGAGAAGAGTCTATCGACTGTCCGAAGAAGTCTGCCGCAGCGCGATGCGCGTTCCCTTTAACTCGAACCGGCTGTCCCGCCAAACATAGCGCAGCTTCAAATAGCTCGCGAACCAAACCAGAAAACCGAGCAAATCTCTCAGCGGATATAGCCAGGGCGCGCGCCGTATCTGCGGATCCCGCACCACCATCCAGCCCACCAGCCACGCTTCCGCCAGTCGGTTCAGCACGGCGACCCCCAGCAGCAGGAATCCAATCCCCCAATGTCCCAGCCATCCCGCTGCAAGTAATCCCAACAGTCCGTAGGGCATCGCGAAGATCAGCCCACTTCCAAAGTGGCCTTTGGGACGCGAATAGCGCGTCGTTTGCGCCCAGCGCAGCTGATTTTGCCACATGCGCCGGAACGACGACTGATTCACCACGTGATCGATGACGTGTCCCGAGAGCACGACCCGGTAACCTGCCTCCGCCATCAAATTGCCGATCGCGAAATCATAGGCAATATAATCCCGCAACGCCGTGTACCCGCCAATGCGCGCCAGCGAATCTTTGCGCACCACAGTTGTCGGCCCCAACCCGAATTTCATTCCTTCGAGTAAGTTCGCCACCAGCACTCCCGCAGTCATCTCCACCGACATACCGATGGCGGTGAGCCCTGAGAAGAATCCCGCTGCATTCTTCCCGCGATACACACAGGTCACCATGCCAACCTGCGGGTCCAGCAAGGGCGGAACAATCTCTCTCAGATATCGCGGATCCACTTCCACATCACTGTCCGTCGTAACCAGAATGTCGTTCGCCGCGGCTTCCGCCATGCAATGAAACGAGTAGACCACCGGGTTAGGCCACGGCGTGCCGGTTATCAGCACCCGGCTTCGGATGTGCGGATAGCGGCCACAAACCTCCCGCACCACATCGAGCGCTGCATCATTAGCTTCGTCCGCCGCAAAAAGAATTTCGTAATCGGGATAGTCCTGCCGGAAGAAGCTTTCGATGTTCTCTTTAAGGCGCGCTTCCAGCCCGTGCACCGGCTTCAGCACCGAAACCGGAGGCAGGCGCGCATCATCCGAAATTGAGCTGAGTTGCTTCCGCACATCCGCTCGAAACCGGATTACTCCCACCAGCGCCAGGCCAAGGAAAACGCCTGATGATAATGTGCCAATAAGCGCCACACCCAAAACGAAATATGGAATCAGTTCGATCAAAGCTATATTGTCCGCACGATCGCTTATCACCCTACGCGTCAGGACAGCAATTCACACTATACAATTTCCGTGATCTTCTAAGGTAAGTCTTCCAAGGTAAGCGAGTAGGAAAGCGGGCGGGCGCAGGTCACTTCGAATCTTCGTGGGCGGTCTCACTGCCGCGCAGTGGCGCAGCTTTTGTAATTTTGTAATCTTTGTACTCAATCGAAAGAATGGCTCGACCTCCGAGCCGAACCAGACTCTCAGTATGGTTCTCGGCCGGAAGCCAGAAGTCATTCACCTTGACGTATCTGTGCTTCACCTCCGTCTTCTTGATCCACCACGACGGATTCTTGGCCGGTTCCCCCTCGATCCGTACCACCGCGAATTCTTTCGCATCAACCCAGATTTTTCCCCGATACAGAAATTTGTTCTTGTTCCTGGGCAGCAGATTGAGCACGTATTGCGCGCCTTCCGGTGTGGTTTCATACCCAGCCGAGGTAAATTCGTAATTATCCGTGCTCAGCGCGGTTTCCCGGCGATTCTCCTCACTCGTAGCTTCCTGCTCGCCCTCTATCAATTTCTTGAATACACGGTCGATGATCAACTTGGAGCCAGTCTGCGACACCACGCTAAACGTTTTCGCGTCGGGAGCATGGTAGGTCACGTTGACCACCATCTCGGCGTCCCGATCACTGGGGAAACCGCGATACTGCATGTGATAAACTCGCGTCCCGCTGAACTGCTCCAGCGCCGCGGCTCGCCGCGCATTATTCTCTTGAAGTCTCCGGGCAACCTGGTCGGCCGGCAGGGAAGCAGTCTGCCCCGCATACGACGATCCTCCTGAACCCGCTCCCGGAAGAGGCGTCTGGCAGAAGCCCACCAGACTCCAGCCCAGCAACAGACAAATCCCAACTCGATTTCCAACACGTGTGCGCCGCATGCCTACCCTTCGATACTGAACCGCCGCTCCCAGTCTACGCCGGAACAGGTGGTCACTAAAGTCGCAAGTCTCTGTATTTTTGAGGGTTCTTCCCGCTCTGGAATCACCGGGCTGAGACCGTTCGCCGGCGGCGGCTCGTCCAAATCGCTCGAAGAAACGCGGCTGGTTACCTTCGTGCCTCACTCATCGGAGCCATTCCACTCCGCTCAGCTTTGCCGCAAACTGTCTTCAGCTCATATGCCAGCAACCAGTGTCAAAACCAACCGCCGTCGGCAAGATCGCATTCAGGCTGTGCTTCCCGTGCGAGTTCGGGGAACAGACTCTACCGGCAAGTCGTTCGAAATCCTGGCGCACACCCTCGACCTGACGGCGAACGGAGCGCGGCTCGGGTCGATTCGCCACCAACTGAAGACGCTCGATCAACTGACAATTTTTTATCGCCAGCGCAAGATGGAATTTACGGTGGTGTGGACAAAGTTGCTGGATGGGAGAAGCGAATACCAGGTTGGCCTGCAGGCTTTTTCGCAGGAGAAGGAAGGCTGGGGAATGAATCTTTTCATTTCCAGCATACAGCCTTTAACCAGCGCCGCAGCTACGTCAGGAACGGTCTGAACCGAGGAACATTATGCCCAATCTTCTGATCACCCTCTGGTCAAACGACGAAGGACAGGACATCGCCGAGTATGCCGTCATGCTGGCAGTCGTTCTGGTCATCGTGACAAGCACCGTCCGCCTGATCGGGGCGAACGCCAGCAACGTGTTCTCCACAGTCGGCAGCGCCATCCAGTAAATTCTCAGGGTCGCGAAGCGTTACCCATCATCAGCACAAACAGCAGAGGAAGATAAATGACCGTGGCTTGCAACACATGCCTGGCCATCATCTTGGATTTCGGGGCAGTAATGGGTAATTTGAGAAACGCCAGCCGGGCGCCAAAATAGAAAAGCGCAACGCCCAGAACCACTGCTCCTACCAGATAGATCTTCCCGGCCATCCCGAAAAAGCTGGGCAACACGCTGAGCGGAATCAAAATCAGCGAATATGCCACGATGCGCCGCGCCGTGGATCGCCCATCTTCTTCCACCACCGGCAGCATGCGAATCCCGCCTTGCGCGTAATCTTCCCGGTAGAGCCACGCGATGGAAAAGAAATGCGGGAACTGCCATACAAAAAGAATGGCGAACAATATCAATGTGCCCCACTCCAGCTGGCCGCGCGCCGCAGTCCAACCCAAAACTCCCGGCATAGCTCCAGGAAACGCTCCCACAAAGGTGCAGATGGGCGAAACCCGTTTCAACGGCGTGTAAACCGCCAGATACACCACGGAAGTCAGGAAGGTCAGCAGCCCGGTCAGGGGATTCGTGAATACAGCCAGATAGATCGACCCGCCCAAGGTAGCCAGCACTCCAGCAGTCGCAGCGTGACCGAGACTCATGCGGCCCGCCGGCAGCGGACGCTCTGCAGTCCGCCGCATCTTGCCGTCCACTTCGTGTTCCATCACTTCATTCAGCGCAGCAGTTCCGCTGGAAACCAGCCCGATCCCCAGCAAGGCATGCACCAGCCCCCACGACAGCGAAGACACCCCGGCCTTCTGCGCCCCGAAGTAGTAGCCGCACCACGCCGTCATCACGATCAGACTGGTCACGCGCAGCTTCATCAATTCGCCATAGTCGCGCAGAAGCGACGTTGCGTGCTTGCGAAACAAAACCAGGGGTTGGGTCATCGCGCTCATGGGAGAATCAGTGTGTGGTTGTCGTACGGCTTTCCTTACGCTCGGACAAGCTCCAAGTCTAGCAAAGAGGGCAGCCCCCACGCGCCGCCCGGATACTCAAGACTTGTATGGGTACTCCCATGGCTTTCGAAAGTCAAGTCGAAACTCCGGGCTTACGCTTCGCCTACTGGGTCGCCCCAGCGCCAGCCGCGCCAAAAGTCTCCGGCGGATCAAAAAAGCATTGATGCCACATCGCCGCGTCTGACAATTTGCCAGCCTTCCATTGCTGAAGGGTCGGCAACGCGGCTGCAATCATCCCGCCGTCAACCGCATCGAAGATAACCACGATCCCCGCCAGCTCCTGTGGCTTCTGCCCCAGCTCCGCATAATCCTTCTCCAGCACGGACTTCGTGTACTCCAGTCTGAGCTGCGGGCCCGCATCCTTTTCCGCCTCGTTTATTTTTTCCACCGAAACGATCTTTACGCTTTTTCCCCGCAGCGGTGCCCAATCGCCCGGGAAGGGTGCAGTTTCTTCCCGCGTCACATGAAAAAGCTCCCCTGCTACCGGTCCGGGCGCCGCAGCCGCCGGTGCATCGCTATACGGAACGCTGTCCGGCATTTCCAGGTTATTACGCCAGATCCAGCCCCGCGACAGTCCTGAAATCCGCACATGAACCCAATCCCGATTGAAATCCAGCATCTCGAACTCATCGTGTGCGCTGGCCAGAAATAAAGTCTTGGCCGTCAAACTCGCTGTCGCCACCACTGGAGTCCCCGACTTCTTCACCGCGACCAGATTCGTGGGATGAGACTGATTCTTAAGAACCTCTTCCAGGCTCTCCGCCTCAGCTCTCAAGCCGTTGGGATCCATGTCAGCAGGTTTTATCGGACCTGTCGCGGAGCCAGCTTTTTCCTTTTCTGCCGAGTTCTCCGCCAGAGTCGAGGAAAGACCGCCGCTCGTCTCCGGAAATCTGGGCACCGGTGCAGAGATGGTCGGTTCCACCGAAGCCGTGTTGGTCGACTGCGTCGAAGGAGATGGCTGGGACGGAGTCTTCGGCGGTTGA